>PJUF01000181.1_pt1 | contig 56044 bp, 50 predicted proteins | sample 1512191 | NCBI WGS metagenome assembly PJUF01 (sample SAMN08177673, study PRJNA422409) | Feces metagenome, whole genome shotgun sequencing project. | isolation source: Chicken feces (3) enriched on wood chips | host: Gallus gallus | place: USA: Madison | collected 2015-01-15 | reverse complement strand
TTTTCTCATTGTTTTCTTTAGATTCTGTTAAAACCTTTTGTTGTTCAAATGTTTTATAGTCTAATAAAACCTTGGTTTCTTTCAAGATAGCATTATCTGTCTGCACAATTTCGCTCAGAATGTCTATGCTTTTTTGCATGTCTCTTTTGGTTTTAAGGCCAAAAATTCCGGTTTTGGCTTTCAGGCTTTCTGTGTATAAACCAAATTTATTCACACGGTCGTTCAGCATATTATTTATTTTGTTGCGCTGCTGTTCGTAAGCAAGACTGTCTACATTTATAGAAAAGGCTTTGTAAGGTAAAATAAAAGAAATCAGGAGTATGACAGCTAATTGTTTTTTCATTGATTTTTAATGCTTATTTAGGTTGTATAACGCAACAATGTAAATAGTGTTGTAAATTTTATCAGATGTAATGAAGGTGTTATGTTACTTAATTGATGTAATGATAAATTCTGTCCTTCTGTTGTTAGCTCGGCCCTGAATGGTGGTATTATCTGAGATAGGCTTGTTTTTGCCAAATCCTTTATAACGTAATCTATTTATGTTGATACCCTCGTTTACTAAATACTTCTGTACAGCTTTAGCCCGGTTTTCTGATAGGGTAAGATTGAATTTTTCATCGCCCACATCATCTGTATGCCCATGAATTTCTATTTCTACCTTGGGGTTCTCATTCAGGAAATCTATTAAGATATTCAACTCGGGTATAGATTCTTTCCTGATTTCGTACTTATTGGTGTCAAAATAGATATTTTTAAGTATTACTTTGCTCCCTACAGCAATTTTTTGCAGTGGAACATCTAACTGAAAGGGTTTACCTTCGGGATAGCGTTCGGTAGAAAAATTCTCTGTATAAAATAAGTATCCATTCTTAAAAACATTTAAGCTATAAGTTTTATTATTGGGCAATACCGCCAGAAAAGTACCCTCAATACGGTCTGCATAAGACGCATGCCAGGTATTTCCGCTTTTAAGATCTATGATCTCTACCAGTGCATTTAAAGGTTTGCCGTTTGCCTCATCATACACCTTACCCTTCACATAATTAACGGGCTTTGGCTTAATAGCTGTAGGTAGATCAAAAGAATAGATATCAAAACCGCCATTTCCACTAAAATTATTCGATGAAAAATACGCTTTGGTGCCGCTTGAATTTATGCTTAAGCCGCTTTCTTCTCCGTAAGTATTAATAGGGTAGCCTAAATTCTGTGGTGCAGACCAATTTCCTGTGCTATCTCTGCGGGCGATAAATAAATCTTTATTGCCCATCCCGGTCCAGCCGTTAGATGAAAAATAAAGTGTCTCATCATCCGGATGGATAAACGGTGATTGTTCATCATAAGGTGTATTAATGCTTGGACCCAGATTTACCGGCGCATCCCATTTTCCTTGCTCGTTCAAAGTACTTTTCCAAATATCGTAACTGCCCTGGCCACCTTTTCTATCGCTAACAAAGTAAAGTGTTCTGCCATCTGCCGATAGGGAAGGCTGCGATTCCCAACCGTTGGTGTTTATAGGAGAACCTAAATTTACAGGCTTGCTCCAATTATCACCTTCGCGTTGCGATACATAAATATCACATCTGCCCATACCATCTGGTCGGTTACATCCTGTAAAGAATAAAAATTGCCCGTCTGGCGAAATGCATTGAGCACCTTCATTATATGATTGAGTATTTATATGATCACTTAAAGGCTTTGCAGGCTCCCAGCTACCATTTTCTGATTTTTTGGATACATAGAAATCTTCGTTTTTGTTAATCTGCCTCGTGAAAATTAAAGTGCTCTCGTCTGTAGTTAGAGAAGCCATATATTCATGATGCTGGGTGTTTATATTCTCACCTAAATTTACCGGATTGAAGGAAACCGGGCTTTTAATGGCTTGTAGTGCAAATTCGCAATCTTTAATGTACTTTTGAGTAAGTATTCTCTGCTGTTCTTTAGGCACAATTTTATTTAAATAGTTTTTAAAGTTAGACAAGGCATCCTGATAATCTCCGGTTTTTAGCTCTGTTTCTGCTAAGAAAAAATATCTTTCTACGGCGTAAGACGGATTGAGTGCAAAAGCTTTACGGTAATTTAACTTAGCATTTACAAAATCAAAAGTAATTCTGTATATATCGGCCAGTAAATGATAGGCTTCTATAAACTTGGGGTCGTTTTTTAGGGCGTTTTCTAATTCTAGCCTGGCATCTAGAAAATTATTCAAATCTACAAGAGACATTGCTCTATCATAAGATTTTATAGAAGATCTGTTTTTAGTAGAATAATTAACCTGAGCATATCCCGAAAGAGATATAATCATCAATAGGCAGAAGATGAAATGCTTCATTCAATCTAGATTATGCATCTAAATTAGCCAAATATTAAGGAATATTCAAGTATTTATGTGTTTGCAAAGAAATTTCCCATTTAGGATTATTCTTTACATAATCAATAATCAGCGGTAGCATTTCCTGCGATTTAGACCATTCTGGCTGTAAATAAAGTTTACAGTCGTTGCTAACGGCTTTGGCGTGTTCTTCGGCCCAGGCAAAATCACTTTTGTTAAACACTATAATTTTAAGCTCGTTAGCATGCTGTGCAATGCTGGCTATGGGCGACTTGAATTTTTTCGGCGATAAGCATATCCAATCCCAATTACCAGAGAGCGGATAAGCACCAGAAGTTTCTATAAAAGTGAGTATTCCTCTGTCTTTGAGTTTAGAGGTGAGATAATCCAGATTGTAGATTAAAGGTTCTCCGCCAGTAACCACTACAGCTTTGCCAGGATATTGAGCTGCATGTTCTACTATAGTGTCTGTAGGAGTTAAAGGGTGTATATCTGCATCCCAGGATTCTTTAACATCGCACCAGTGGCAACCCACATCGCAACCACCTAACCTAATAAAATAAGCCGCTTTTCCGGTGTTAAAACCTTCGCCTTGTATAGTGTAGAATTCTTCCATTAAAGGAAGTAAAGTGCCGTCTTCGGGAATATCGTGTTTCACAATCAAAATCTATCTGCTGCAAAGATAGCTCATTTAGTTTTTGATTTTAAAGAAATGCCAAATTGCATAAGTTTTTTTACGTTTAGTTGATAGCACTCTTTTAGATTCCGATCTTCAGTAGCCAAAACGAAAGAATGAATTAGAGCATTTAGTTTATTATCGGAGTTCGGATAAGCTTGGTTTAGCGTGAAGAGAATCAGGTTAAGTTTATGCTAATTGTTATAGAATATTACACAAACAGTTTGACGGTAATTTTTTAACAATGGACGAACTAAAAGAACTAATAAGCACAAACGCCTAACAGTGTTGCACAACTCCAATTTTCAATAAAATCAAAATCTACGACTTTGCTAAACCCTTTTAAGCGAGGTCTTCTTTTGAGGGGTGTTCTGGATATTGGTTTTTAAAGAAGCCGATATCCAGAACACCCCTCGTTTCAATCTTCCAACGGATGACCTCAATGCTCTTTGGCAACCAAGGGCTCATTCTTGCCGTATCATCGTCAGTAACATTTTAAAGCGTTGGATAGCCTTTAATGAATGTGGAATATTTGCTGGCATAATAATACTATCGCCTTTTTTTAAAAGATGCATCTTACCACCAATGGTGATTTCTGTTTCGCCATCTAAAATTTGAACAATGGCATCATAAGGTGCTTTATGTTCAGATAATCCCTGTTCTTTATCAAAAGAAAACAAGGTCAAATTTCCGCCTTTGCTTTTTGTTACCTGTTTACTGATAACGCCTCCTTCTGTATATTCAATCGCATTCTCGAGATTGAATATGGTCTCTTTTTCAAATGTAGCCATGCTATTTTTTTTATATCTAATAGTTAGTAATCACTCATGAAAAATATTTTCTTTTATAAGATCACAGATTTACTTTCTTCTTTTTATCCATTTATATATCTCAAACCACAAAACTGAAACTGCTGCAATTAAAAATGTCATTCCTAATTCTGGAATTTTCAATCCGGTTACGTGAAAGAAACCAGCAAAAGGCGGAATATACAAGAGTGCAAAAAGCAATATCAGGGTGGCCCCGATGATTATCGGAAACAGCATATTTCTATTCTTGAAACTCTGGAAAATACTGTGTACAAAAGAGCGGTTCACCAGACTTAAAAATATATTGGCAAAAATCAAGGTAGCAAAAACCATGGATCTTGTGGTTTCTTCGTTGCTTCCATTTTGCACAGCCCATTGATAAGCGAACAATACCCCTGCGGTAATTATTAATCCTTGAATAATACTGATGCTCAATTCTTTCCAGTTGAGAAATGTTTCGGTCATTTTACGTGGTTTCCGTTGCATCGTATCTTTTTCCATGGGTTCATTCTCATAAACAATAGAGCAAGTGGGACCCATGATCAGTTCCAGAAAAATAACGTGTACTGGCGTGAAAATATGCGGATAAATCCAACCCAAAAACAAAGGAAGTGATACCGTTAAAATAATCGGAATGTGAATGGATATTATATACTGAATGGCTTTTTTGATATTGGCGTAGATCCGTCGCCCAGCGGCAATACCTGTAATCAGTTTATCTAAATCATCATTGGTGATGATTAGTGAAGCGGACGCTTTTGCAATTTCTGTACCTTTATGGCCCATGGCTACCCCTATATGAGCAGCCTTTAGTGCAGGTGCATCATTTACACCATCACCTAACATGGCTACTACTTCGCCACCTTTTTTGAACGCTTTAACCATAGCCAATTTTGCTTCTGGGAACATCCGTGTAAATAGGGTTGTTTTTTCTGAAAGCTCCACCAATTCTTCTTCGGTATAGTGCACTATTTCTGAACCATTCACAGCAGGGGCAAGGTTAATAATTCCGGCTTGTTTAGCAATGGCTTTGGTAGTATCGGCATTATCGCCCGTAATCACTTTTACTTTTATACCGGCATCGTAAATTTTCTTAAAAACTTGTTGTATATTCTCTTTTGGAGGGTCATAAAATACCGTAAATCCTAAAAATTCAAAGTTAAAATCCTGTTGTTTTTCGGGAAAATGACTTCCTTCAAAATTGCATTTAGCAACGCCCAAAACCCGATAGCCCTGACTACCGAAATCACTAATTTGCCCACGAAGTATTTCTTTTTCATTTTCTGCTAAATCGCATACGGCTAAAATGGCTTCTGGTGCACCTTTAGTAGCAATAATTCTGTTTCCTGAATCGTTTTCAAAGATATGTGTCATCATTGGGGGCTTGCCATCCAAAGGATATTCGTGTATCATTTCGAAACTTTTCCGATGGTCCTCAGTTTGTGTTTGCTCATAAATCTGATGAAGTGTTTTTTCCATCGGGTCAAACGGGACGGGTTCGCTGCTCCACATGGCAAATTCTATAAGTTCCGAAAGTTCTGGTGTATTGAAATGGGCTTCATCAAAAACCTGATTGGATTTGTAATCGAAAAGTGCTTTCAGCCGCATAGAATTTTCAGTAATTGTTCCGGTTTTATCTGTACAAATTACTGTAGTGCTTCCTAATGTTTCTACCACGCTACTCCGTTTGATGATAACCCCTTCACGCATCAGTTTCCATGCTCCCAATGCCATAAACGTAGTAAAAGCAACAGGAATTTCTTCGGGTAAAATAGACATCGCTAAGGTAAGTCCTGCCAATAAGCTTTCTACAATATTTTGGGATTGCCAAAAACTGTATGCCCATACCATCAGAAAAACAATAATACCAAAAACTGCCATCCATTTCACGAATTTGGTAATTTGAATTTGCAGTGGTGAACGCTCTTCTTTAATGTCATGAATGGATTCACCGATTTTGCCCAGTTTGGTTTCGGTACCTATTTTTTCAATTTTAAAAACGGCTAATCCCGAAACAGTCAAAGTTCCGCTATATACCTTTCTGTCTTCGGTATCCTGGTTTTTAAAGACCGAAAAACTTTCTCCGGTAAGCGAAGCTTCATTTACAGAAAAATCATTGCTGTGTACTATTTCACCATCAGCATTAATCATTTTGCCTTCTTCGGTAATACATAAATCACCTACTGCAATTTCGTGGGTAGGTATAGCGATGACTTTTGAATTCCGAATCACCGTACTGAGCGGTTCATTCAATTTTTCCAGCGCTTCCAATGCCTTTTTGCTGCGATTGTCCTGATAGAAAGATATTCCAGAAACAGCTATGATGGCTCCCAACATAAAAACTGCCTCAGAATAATTGCCTACAATCACGTAAATTATCGCTACTGCAACAAGCAAAAGCAACATCGGTTCTTTCAGTATATCCAATAACATCTCATACCAAGTACTTTTTTTTATATTGTTTGCTTGGTTGTAACCATATTTGCTTCGCGATATTTTCAGTTCCTCTTCCGAAAGTCCTGTAAGATGTTTGGGGATATTGTAGTGCGCCATCTGTATAGTCTTTTTATTATCTAATCTCCGCCAATCATTTTTGAAGTAAGCCCTTTTTTATTGGATAATTCAGCAATTACAATTCCCGCCAAATGCAAAAGAATAAAAATTGGGAACCAGTAAATTCCCCATTTGTGTATGACTTCAATGCCTCCTTCCCATTGTGGCAAAAATCCATTTTCTATACAGATACCTGTAACGGCTGAAATAAAAACAAAAAAATAAAAGTACACGTAAGTAAAACCTTGTAACCGTTCTTTAAATGGTTGGTTTCTTTTAAAAGGATTGGGGAAACGAATACCTTTTACCAACATATAAATTATTCTTGCAAGGAATGCAAATATCATAATGTGGGCAAATACCTCATGCCATTGCCACATTGGTTCCCGAATGCTTTTAGCAATGCCTGTTATTTGCTCTTTGGGTATTGCCCATGTTTTACTTTCGATTATACCTGTTATGTGATTTTTATTCATCCAATACATACGAAGAAACCCTGTAATGAATAAAACAGGCATTGCAAAAGCCATTATCCAATGCAATACACGATGAAGGATTGTGAATTTTTGTTGAGACTTCATCACTAAGTATATTTAGTTAAAATATTGATGATATTGCTGATACGAATGTTGCAGGTGCAAAACGGCTTCACTAGCCTTTGTTGCATCAGTTTCATTCTCCAACGCCTTCACTATTTCAAGATGTGGATGAAGCCATTTGTGAAGTTCATCATGGCTTTTTCCATTCATTGTACAGCTTTTTATGAGCTGGCTGTTTTGGTTTTTCAACTGTTCGGCAAGCGCTTTATAATCGCTCTCATTATTTTGGATATAAGAATTTACCAATTCTTCACCTTTCAAGACAAAAGGTTTCATTTCTTCGTTTACAAGCCACTTGTTGCCATTGTTTAGTTCAATAGCTTCAGAATTTTCATCGTGATGATGCGCTGCGTGGTTTTCTGTTTCCTGATGTGCCGTTGATTTTTCAGTAGAGTTATTACAGCTCCACAAAAGCATAACACTCATTCCAAGTACAATTACTTTTTTCATAATATATTGGTTTTATTTATCAATCATTTTTAAAATTGCGTTCAATACGGCGTTCCCGTCTTCTATAAGATTAGATTTATGTCCTGAAATTTTCCATTTCAATACGGTCATTCTTATTGCTCCAAGTATAATAGTAGTAAGAGTAGAAACATGGATTAGTTTGCTGTATTGTCCTGTTTTTTGTCCTTTTTCAATGTTTGTACTGACATATTCATGCATTAAATCCATTATTTCAGAAACTTTATAGCTTAAACCCTCATCATAATGAAAAATACTTTCCGCAAAAATGACACTTACCACCGCAGGTTTATTGGTAAAAGTTTGTAGTTGTGAATCGAAAATAGCTCTAAGTTCGTCTGCTGCGGTAGCGTTTGGGTGCAGAGATATATCGTTTATACGGTTTTTCATCCCCATTATAAAATAGTCGAGTAAGCCAAGTAAAATATCATTCTTACTTTTAAAATGGCGGTATAATGCAGGCTCAGATAAACCTATATCGGCTGCTAAAGTTTTGATAGTCAGGTTTTGAATACCGTAAGTATCAATCCGAGCTGTTGCAGCTTCCATAATTTCGATTTGTCTGTTTGTAAATGTTTGCATATTATTTATTCACTAACCAATCACTTAGTTGGTTAGTTAGTGTTCACTATCAAAGGTAAGCATAGTTTTTAAGTTGAGAGATGTTTTTAATGCAAAATTGCGGTGTTTAATGTAACGTTTTTGTAGTCAGAGATATATAGGTAGGTTGGAAGTGTGGCTTTCTCGGCTGAACAGCTTTAAATAACAAACTTATTATTTTATAGAATTTAAATTTCAATGCTTTCTTTATCTTTAAACCTTATGAAGTGGGTTAAAATATCCGAAAGCATTCCTTCAGAAAATAAAATCCTCCGATTAAAAATTCTGGGCAGAAATATATGTCTGGTTAATCTTCATCAGAAAGTATATGCTTTTTCTGCTAAGTGCCCACATGCGGGGGCAGATTTAAGTGGGGGTTGGTGCGAAGGTGATTTTTGGGTTTGTCCGGTACATCGCCACAAGTACAATCTGGAAAACGGGCGTGGGGAAGAAGGGCAGGGAGATTATCTGAAAATTTATCAAACAGAAAAGCGTTCGGATGGTATCTATATCATGATGAAAAGTAGTTGGAAAGACCTGTTTAAGTGGTAACTCTATGATGAGTTAATTCATTTGCCTCTCTATTTGGGTTAAGGCCTGGTATTGCATCGCTATAAAACTGTTATCAAAATAATTTTCAACAACAACAAGCATTTATAGTTAAATTGTTAACTTCGCTCTTTGCATAAAAAGAAGCGATATAATTAACATAAACTAAGATATGGCTGAAGAAACAGACAATCAAAACGAAAACATAGAAGACAGAATCATTCCTATTAATATAGAGGAAGAAATGAAGTCTGCATACATTGATTATTCAATGTCTGTAATTGTTTCCAGAGCATTACCCGATGTAAGAGATGGCTTAAAACCAGTTCACAGAAGGGTTTTGTACGGAATGCAAGGCTTGGGACTTCAATCTAATAAACCACATAAAAAATCTGCCCGTGTTGTTGGTGAAGTTTTGGGTAAGTATCACCCGCATGGAGACTCATCTGTATACGACACTATGGTGCGTATGGCGCAACCATGGTCATTACGCTATATGTTAGTGGACGGTCAGGGAAACTTTGGTTCTATAGACGGAGACGGAGCAGCTGCAATGCGTTATACAGAGGCAAGATTGAGGAAAATTGCCGAGGAAATGTTAACAGATATCAATAAAGATACTGTAGATTTTCGTTTAAACTTTGACGACTCTTTAGAAGAGCCAACTGTATTACCTGCCAGAATACCTAACCTGTTAGTTAACGGTTCTTCTGGTATTGCGGTAGGTATGGCCACTAATATTGCGCCTCATAACCTATCAGAAGTTATAGATGCTACCATTGCATATATAGATGATAAGGAAATTGCCATTCAGGAACTGATGAAACACGTGAAGGCACCAGACTTTCCAACAGGTGGTATCATTTATGGTTACGAAGGCGTTAGAGAAGCTTTTGAAACAGGTAGAGGCCGTATTGTAATGCGGGCAAAGGCCGAAATTGAGACGCAATCTAACGAGAGAGAAAAAATCATCGTTACTGAAATTCCTTACCAGGTTAACAAGGCTCAAATGATTGAGAGAACAGCCGAGTTAGTTAACGAGAAAAAAATTGAAGGTATTTCTGAAATCAGAGACGAATCTGACAGAGATGGATTGAGAATTGTTTACGAGATTAAAAGAGACGCAAATGCAGCTATCGTTTTAAATAATCTCTATAAATATACAGCGTTACAAACTTCATTTAGTGTTAACAATATTGCGCTGGTTCATGGCCGACCAATGTTGTTGAACCTGAAAGATATGATTTTACACTTTGTAGATCATAGGCATGAAGTTGTTGTTAGAAGAACAAAGTTTGAGCTTGCCGAAGCCGAAAAGAGAGCTCATATCTTAGAAGGTTTATTAATTGCTTTAGATCATTTAGACGAAGTAATCTCTTTAATAAGAAATTCATCTACACCAGAAGAAGCCCGAGAAGGCTTAATAGAAAAATTTGGTTTATCCGATATTCAGGCAAGGGCAATCTTAGATATGACGCTTCGTCGTTTAACTGGTCTGGAAAGAGATAAGATTAAAGACGAATATGCAGAGCTAATGAAGCAAATAGAATATTTAAAAAGTATTCTTGCAGACGAATCTTTAAGAATGTCTATCATTAAAGAAGAGTTAAACGAAATTAAAGAAACTTACGGTGATGACAGAAGAACGGAAATTGTACATTCTGCTGCAGAGCTTCTTACCGAAGATTTTATAGAAGATGAAGATGTTGTAATTACTATATCTCATGAAGGCTATATCAAACGTACTCCTTTAACAGAATACAGAACTCAGGGCAGAGGCGGAAAAGGCTCAATAGGTTCAAACTCGCGAGACGAGGATTTTATAGAGCACATCTTTATCGCATCTAACCATAACTACTTATTATTCTTTACAGATAAGGGTAAATGTTATTGGTTAAGAGTGTTTGAGATACCAGAAGGTAGCCGGGTGAGCAAAGGAAGAGCTATCCAGAACATTATTAATATAGAAAAAGAAGAGAAGATAAAAGCCTATATTAAAGTGGTTAACCTGAAAGATCAGGATTATCTGGAGAGCAATTTCATTATTATGTGTACTAAGAAAGGTACTATTAAGAAAACCACTCTGGAAGCTTATAGCAGACCAAGATCTAACGGAATTAATGCAATTAATATTAACGAAGGTGATGAGCTGTTGGAAGCTAACCTAACTACCGGAAATTCTGAAATTATTATGGCTTTACGTTCTGGAAGAGCTATCAGATTTAACGAATCTACAGTACGCCCTATGGGTAGGACAGCAACCGGTGTTAGAGGTATTACACTTGCACATGATAAAGACGAAGTGATAGGAATGATCAGTATTGATTCTCCGGAAAGCACTGTGCTGGTGGTATCAGAAAATGGCTACGGTAAAAGAACCGATATTGAAGACTACCGCGTTACTAACAGAGGTGGTAAAGGTGTGAAAACAATTAATGTAACCGATAAAACCGGCGAACTGGTTTCTATTAAAGATGTTACAGATAATGATGACTTGATGATTATTAACAAATCAGGAATAGTGATCAGGATAGCAATGAGTGCTTTAAGAGTAATGGGAAGAGCTACACAGGGAGTTCGACTGATAACCCTTAAAGAAAATGATGCCATTGCTTCTGTAGCCAAAGTAGAACATGACGAAGAAGAAGAAAACGAACAAACTACCCCGACATCCGAAAATGACACTGATGTAGAAAACTCTAATGGCGAAAGCGCTGAAGAGAATAATACCAGTGAGGAATAACTTTGTAGTATGAACGTTAATTTTTTATATAAATCAATTTTGCAATGAAAAAATCCATATTAAGCGTATTGTTCGCTGCCTTGTTTTCAGCAACATATGCACAGAAATCTGAAATCAGTTCGGCAAAAAACAATTATGCTCTTTTTGAACTTAGCCTTCAAACCAAAGCAACTATTAAAAAGCAATTAGAGCCATTAAATTTGGCAAAAGCTTCTATAGATAAAGCTGTAGCACATGATAAAACCAAGAATTTAGCAGAAGCCTGGGCTTACAGAGGTTTGATTTATTCCGCAATTTCTGTTACGGATACTTTAAACAGAAACAATTCTGAGAGTGCATTTAAAGCAGCACAAGAGTCTATTGCACAAGCTAAAACTTTAGACAAAGATGGTAAAGAGAAAAATAACATTACTAACGCAGAAAGAAATCTGTCTATCGTAATGCAAAACAGAGGTGTATCTGCTTTCAATAAAAAAGATTATAAAGACGCTTATAACTCTTTTAAATATATTGCAGATGTAATGCCCGAAGATTCTACTTTTAACATGTATACCGCAATTGCAGCTAATAATGCGCAGTTGCCAGACGAGGCTATAAAGTATTATGGTAAAACCATTAACTTAAATCCTAATAATCCAGCATTGTATCAGGAATTAAGCAGAATTTATTTAAGCAAAGCTGATACAGCAACGGCCCTAAAAACTCTAGAAGACGGAAGAGTAAAACACCCAGACTATTTACCGCTTATTTTTGATGAGCTAAATGTTTATTTAAATAGAGGACAAGTTGCTTCCCAGATTCAAAAGGTTGAGGCAGCTTTAGCCAAAGATCCGAAAAATAAAACATTACATTTTGTTTCTGGCATAGCATACTCTGCCAACAAGCAGGCAGAAAAAGCAGAAGCAGCATATAAAAAAGCATTAGAGATAGACCCAAATTATACAGATGCTATATACAACCTGTCTATTATTTACATAGATAAAGCTAACGTTTTTATTAACGAGGCAAACAAGCTGCCAAGCAACAAAGCATCAGACGCAAAATACAATGCATTAAGAGCTAAGTTTGATAGCGAGCTTAAAAAAGCTTTACCTCTTTTAGAAAAAGCAAGAGAGTTAAACCCCAAAGATGCTAACGTAGTTACTACATTACGTGAGGTTTATACAAAACTAAATATGATGGATAAAGCGGCTCAAATGAAGAAAGCTTTAAGCGAATTGTAAGTATATCATTTGATAAAGAAAAGCCGAAGGCGCTAAGGCCTTCGGCTTTTTGGTTTTTATAAAAATAAGTTATTAAATCTGATGTTTTAAACAATTTATTCAGGATTAATATTCAAATTTGGGCTTTATTAGCATTTAGCAGATATTATAAAATAAATATTATTTTTTTGGGTTACAATTGGAGATAAAGCGTATTAATAAGTGAGTTACAATAAATTAGAAAACTCGAAACCGAGCGATAGTGAGATTATTTTAGGAATACTGAATAATTCATCGTCTATACTCAGATATCTGTACAAAGAATATTACCCAATGGCTTTGCAATTGGTGTTAAATAATAGCGGTACAGAAGACGATGCAAAAGACGTTTATCAGGAAGCTATCATCGTTCTTCATAACAAGATTAAGAGCGGCGATTTTGAATTAAGCAGTAAACTGAAAACTTTTATATACTCTGTATGCAGAAGGTTGTGGTTAAAGCGATTAACACATAAAAGCAGATACTCAGAAGATATAAAAGATTATGAAGACCATTTCTCGGTAGAACATGATTTAGAATTGCATGAAGAAAAAGACCGGCAGTTTAAGATGATGAATGAAGCATTAAACGACCTGGGTGAACCATGCAAGACAATTATAGAAGATTTTTACGTACATAACCTGTCTATGCAGGATATATGCGAGAAATTTGGGTACACAAACGCTGATAATGCAAAGACGCAGAAATATAAGTGTTTGCAAAGATTGAAGAAGATATTTTTCAATTCAAAATAAAAGAATTATGACAAGCGAACTTGAGTTGATAAGGAAAATTGAAGCATATCTAAACGAAGAGATGAGTGAAGATGATATGCGTAAATTTGAAGAGGAGAGAGATGCAAATGCTGCGCTGGACCAAAAAGTAGTGGAGCATGTAGAATTTTTAAAGTCTATTAAGAACTACGGAGAAATAAAGGCTTTAAAATCTGCCATGAATACCGTTCATGACGAGATTGATATAGATACGATTAAAGTTATCGAGAGAAGAACTAAGATTATAGCACTTTGGGATAAGTATAAGCGTAATTTGGCGGTGGCAGCTTCTGCAGCTATTATCACTACAGTTTTTACACTTTTTTCTACAGGGCAGTTTAAGAAGAGCCAAACAGAGAATACTTATAGTGCATTAAAAAGAGATATGGAAACCATCAAGAAATCTCATAATGCATTGGTAAGAAACGTAAATTCTAATAAAGCTGCAAATGCAAATAAGACTTCGCCGGCTAGTCAGTTTGGAGGAACAGGTTTTGCATTAACCGGAAATGGATATATTTTAACAAACTATCACGTAGTGCAGGGTGCAGATTCTATTCATGTTCAAAACAACAAAGGTGAATCTTTTAAAACACAAACTATTTATGTAGATCCCGTTTATGATATTGCGGTTTTATACATAGATGATCCGGCCTTTAATTCTACAGGCAATTTGCCATATACCTTTAAAAAGCTTGCAGCTGATTTAGGAGAAGATGTTTATACCATTGGTTACCCAAGAGATGAAGTTGTATTGGGAAGAGGTTACTTAAGCGCACAAACTGGTTTTGGCGGAGATTCTATGCAGTATCAGGTTTCTATTCCGGTAAACCCAGGAAACTCTGGCGGACCGCTTTTAGACAATAAAGGTAATGTTATTGGCATCATCAGCGGTAAACAAAACCAAACAGACGGGGCTGCTTTTGCCATAAAATCTGATTACGTTTTAAAAGCCATAGAGAATATTACGCAAGATTCTTTAAAATCTAAAATAGCTATTAATAAGAAAAATAATTTAGCTGCCTTAAGTAAAACTCAGCAGATTAAGAAAATGCAGGACTATATTTATATGGTTAAGGTCTATAATTAAGAATTTATCATATACAAACAAAAAGGGCGATAATTACATGATTATCGCCCTTTTTGTTTAAATATTAAATCTGTCTTGTCATCTGTCAACTTCTCCTAATACAATATCTATAGAACCTATTATCGCTATTAAATCTGCAATTAATACACCTTTTGATATTTCTGGAATTACAGATAGATTGTTAAAACTTGGACCTCTGGATTTAACTCTGAAAGGTTTATCAGATTTCCCATCGGCTATAAAGTAAAATCCTAATTCTCCTTTAGGGTTTTCTGCTCTGATATAAAAATCCTGAGCTTTGGGTGTGATTTTCTTAGGTAATTTAGCCCTGGGATCAAAATCTGGAGTTCTTTTATGTTCTTTAGTTAATTTCTCCAGGCATTGTTCTATGATTTTTATAGATTCTGCAATTTCGTCTATCCTTACTTTATATCTGTTCCAGCAATCTCCAACTACACCAATTTCTCCTTTTGCATATGGAATATCAAAATCTAGCTCAGGGTAAACCGAATAGTTATCTATTCTTCTTAAGTCGTATTTTAAACCCGATCCTCTTAGCATTGGGCCAGAGCAGCCATAATTTATAGCTACATCTAGAGGAAGAACACCTACATTAGCCGTACGTGATATGAAAATCTGGTTGTCTGTAAGTAATTCGTTCAATTCTTTCATTTTGGGCTTAAAGTAGTCTGTAAACTCTTTACATCTTTCTTCAAAGCCAATAGGTAAATCATAAAATAAACCGCCTACCCAAATGTAGTTATAGAGCATTCTGGCTCCTGTAGCCCATTCCAGCATATTCATAATATGTTCGCGGTCTCTAAAACACCACAGGAAAGGAGTGAAGGCGCCAATATCAATGCCATAAGTGCCTACAGCAATAAGGTGGGAAGCAATTCTATTTAATTCGCATACTAAAACGCGTATATATTCTATTCTTTTAGGAATATCTTTTTCTATGCCCAGCATTTTTTCTACACCCATAACAAAAGCATGGTTGTTGTTCATAGATGCCAAATAGTCCATACGGTCTGTGTAAGGAATAATTTGGTTGTAGCTTAATGCTTCGCTATGTTTTTCGAAACAACGGTGCAGGTAACCCAAATGCGGTATTACTTCTTTCACAACCTCACCATCAGTAATTAATTCCAGTCTGAGAACGCCATGAGTACTGGGGTGTTGCGGACCCAGGTTTAGTACCATTTCTTCAGACGATACAGAATTTATTTTATGACGGTATCTTTCTAGCGCTTCGGTATACATTAATAATCGATTTTAATGTTGTGGTAAGTATCTGCAGTTTTATAATCCTTTCTTAGCGGATAACCTTCCCAATCATCAGGTAGTAATATTCTTCTTAAATCCGGATGGTTTTCAAAGTAGAGGCCCATTAAGTCAAAAGCTTCCCGCTCATGCCAATCGGCAGTTCTCCACACTGAACTAACACTTTTAAATACAGGTAAATTTCGTTCGTCTCTATTGTTTTCAACAATAACCTTTAAAACCAATGTATGATTTTTGATGATAGAAGACATATGGTAAACCACACCGAATTTGTTTTGCTCTACGCCATAATCCACAGCACTTAATGAAGAAAGAAAATCAAACCAGGTATCAGGGTTGTCTCTCAATTCTTTGCATACTTCTACAATACTGTCTTTTTTAACAATTAAGGCCGGTTGTAAGCCAGAAGTTTCTTCGTTAAGAATAACTCCTTCTCCAAATTTTTGTATGAGTAAGTCTTTAATTTCATTAAAGGTCATGGTGCTAGCCTTTCTATTTTCCAGGTGTTGTTATCTTGTAAGGTATACACTATTCTGTCATGCAGACGACCAGAACCGCCTTGCCAAAACTCAATGACTTCTGGTTTTACAATATAACCTCCCCAATGAGCAGGCTTTGGAATTTCTTTATCTTTATATTCTTCTTGTAAAGCTTTTAATCTGTTTTCCAGGAATGCTCTGTCTGGGATTACGCTGCTTTGAGGCGATACATGGGCTCCCAATTGACTCCCGTGTGGTCTGGAGTGGAAATAGTCCTCAGATTCTTTCTCGCTAATTTTAAAAGCTTTCCCCTTTATTTTGATTTGGCGTTCTAGTTCTAACCAGAAAAACAGGAGAGATACATTAGGATTTTTACTTATTTCAGAAGCTTTTTGGCTATTGTAGTTGGTGAAAAAGGTAAATCCTTCCTCATTAAAACCTTTCAAAAGCATAATACGGGCATTTGGGATGCCATCTGCACTGGCCGTTGCCAGCATCATGGCATTAGGCTCTGTAATTTGAGCTGTAAAAGCCTGATTAAACCATGTTGAAAATTGCTGGATTGGATTTTTATCTACATCTTTTTCTGAGAGAGATGAAGCTTTATAATCTTGGCGGAGGTCTCTGATATTTATTTTTTGCTCACTCATAGCCTTACAAACTTACGAAATGCTATGTAATTTATGTAAATATGGTAGGTGATTTGTGTTATTTTTGAAGTCATAAATTTGTATTATTTTACCAAGCTTTAGGAGGGATCATTATGCTGAATAGAATTATACCAAAACCGGGGAGTTTATTGATATCTGAACCCTTTATGTTGGATGATAACTTTAGGCGTTCTGTGGTTTTACTTACCGCAGAAGATGAAGAAGGTCATGTGGGGTATATACTTAACCAAAAAAGTGGTTTGCTAGTAAAAGACTTGTTGCCAGATTGCCCAGGTTGTGACTTTCTGGTGTATATAGGTGGCCCCGTTTCGCCAGATACACTGCACTTTATACATTCTTGTCCGGATAAGATTGGCGACGGTACGGAAATACGTGAAGGTTTTTTTTGGAGCGGTAATTTTGAGACGCTTAAAATTTATCTGAATAATGGTTCTATAGCCGAAAATGAAATTAAATTCTTTTTGGGTTACTCTGGCTGGAGCAAGGATCAATTACATAACGAACTTGAAAATAACGCATGGATTGTGTCGGATAAAGTATATCCTGATTTGGTTTTTGATCATTCTGATATAGATATCTGGAAAGAATCTATTATACAGCTTGGACAGAAGTTTGCCCATGTTGCTAATTTTCCCGAATATCCGCAGTGGAATTAAAGAGATTTGCAATTTTAGGTTGATGATTTAACACGCAAGTGTACTATTGTAAATTTATGAAGCATAAATCAGAAGAAAATACAAAACGCTTACAAGGCTTTAATTTTGTAAGCGTTTATAATAATCTATAGGGTTAATCAAAGTTTAAAAATTACTCGGGTAACCCTCTGTTTTTAAACTATCAGCAGATTCTACTATTTTTCCTTTCAGCTCGTTTTTGAAAGCATCTACTTTCTGGAATATTTTGGCATCGGCAGTTCCAATGATTTGAGCGGCCAAAATACCTGCATTTTTTGCTGCATTTAAAGCCACGGTAGCTACCGGTATGCCATTAGGCATTTGCAATATGGAAAGTACAGAATCCCAGCCGTCTATAGAATTGCTGGACTTAACAGGAACGCCAATTACCGGTAAAGAAGTTAAAGAAGCAACCATGCCGGGTAAATGTGCAGCGCCGCCAGCGCCGGCAATAATTACTTTTAAACCTCTTTCTGCTGCTGTTTTTGCATATTCGAACATTCTTTCTGGTGTACGATGCGCAGAAACTACAGTTAATTCAAAATCAATTCCCAGTTCTTTTAGAAAATCGGCAGCGTCTTGCATCACTGGTAAATCAGACTTGCTACCCATGATAATACCTACTAAGGGTTTGTACATTATGCTATTACTTTTAAAGTTTCTTTTACAAATTTAGCCGTCTTAATGGCGGTTTCTCTATCGTTATGCAAAATAGTTACATGTCCCATTTTTCTAAATGGTTTGGTTATTTTCTTGCCATAAAGGTGTATATAAACGCCCTCGTGTTTTAAAACTTCTCTTAAACCTTTGTAAACAGCCGGACCTTCATAGCCTTTTTCGCCCAACAAATTGATCATCACTGCATTAGAAATTACATCTGTTTTACCTAACGGAAGGTTAAGAATGGCTCTTAAATGTTGCTGGAATTGAGAAGTGACATTCCCTTCTATAGTTTGATGGCCGCTGTTGTGCGGACGTGGAGCCAGTTCGTTTACCAGTATTTCTCCGTTTTCTGTTAGAAACATTTCTACCGCCAGTAAACCAATAATGTTTAAAGATTCTGCAATGTTTTTGGCAATATCTTCTGCTTTTTGTTGTATCTCAAACGGATAGGTAGAAGGACTTATTTGAAACTCTACAAGGTTAGCCTCAGGATTAAAATCCATCTCTACCAAAGGAAATGTTTTAATTTCTCCTTTTTCATTACGGGCAACTATGATAGATACCTCTTTTTCAAAAGCTACCCATTTTTCCACCAATGACGGAGCGTCAAATGCTTTTTCATAATCAGATTCGTCAACTATTTTAACCACTCCTTTTCCGTCGTAACCGTCTTTTCTTAATTTCTGGATGTAAGGAAAAGGAATGGTTTCTGCAATTAGTTGCTCTTTATTGCTGATTAATTGGAAATCAGCGGTAGGGATATCATTTTCTTTGAAAAATTGCTTCTGCAAACCTTTATCCTGTATCAATCGGATAATACGAGATTGGGGATACACCGTAACACCTTCGTTTTCTAAAGCCTCCAACGCCTCAATATTAACCTTTTCTATTTCTATAGTTACCAGATCCAGTTTTTTACCGAAGTTATATACTGTGTCAAAATCTGTGAGGGAACCTACCTGGAAAGAATCACAAATATTTTTGCAGGGGGCATTTTCGTCCGGATCTAATATATTGATGCATAAATTTAGGTTGATGGCCTCTTGTATGAGCATTCTGCCTAACTGGCCTCCACCTAAAATGCCTAATTTAGTTTGTGTGATATTTGATTTCATTTATTTAAATAACCTGCAATAAGGGTGTTTTATTAAAATAACAATTGTATCGGAAAAAATAATGTTTTTAACGATATGCGTAGATAGTAATACAAAAACTTTGCTTTGATAAAGCTTTATAGCTTTTTAGATAGTTAAGATCTGCGCCTTTATATGATTTCATAATAAAAATGATTTAAATTATGATGTTAATAAAGACTCGGTTTCTACTTTTTTCTGTAGCTCAATAATTCCGCCAATTAAAGCTTCTGGTCTTGGTGGGCATCCTTGTACATATATATCAACCGGAATAACGCGGTCTACACCTTTTACCACATGATAGCCGTGTTCCCAATAAGGCCCGCCACAATTAGAGCAAGAACCCATAGATATTACGTATTTAGGATCAGGCATTTGTTCGTAAAGGCGTTTAATGCGTTCTGCCATTTTAAAAGTTACCGTTCCGGCAATAATAATTACATCGGCCTGTCTTGGACTTGGGCGAGGGAAAACGCCTAAACGATCAAAATCAAAATTGGCAGAATAAGACCCCATCATCTCAATGGCACAACAAGCAATACCAAAGCTTAAAGGCCACAAGGAAGATAATCTTGCCCAGTTTAGCAAATCATCCAGCTTGGTAACTACAATTCCTCCGTTTTCAAGTTGTTTTTCTAAGCTCATGATGTTTTCTTAAATCTAGGAACAAATTTAGGGGTTGTATTGGTAGTTTTAGAAACATTATTGTCAGCCAATTCTCTATTTTCTACCTCCTCTGTAGTAAGTTGTGGAGTGTATACTTTATCGTTTAGCAATTCATAAGCTGTTAGCGGAATATTGGTTTCAACACTGGGAAGGGGAGAAGACGGACGAATCCAATTCAAATCTTTTTTCTTCCACACGTAGACCAATCCCAGCAATAAAATGCCAATAAAAATAATCATTTCGGTAAATGCAAGCCATCCCCAACGGCTATCTAATGCAATAAGCTCTGGATTACTGAATACTGTTGCCCAGGGGAAAACGAAAATCATCTCCACATCAAACAACAAAAATATTAAGGCAATAACGTAAAATCTACTGTTAAACTGTACCCATGAAGAACCTGTGGTTTCCTCGCCACACTCGTAAGAAGAATTTTTTATAGGATTTGGGTTATTGGGTGCTATAATTTTACTTAATAAAACGGTTACACCAACTAAAACTACTCCTATAATCAGAAATAGCAAGACCTTTCCAAATTCAGTTATCTGCGAATATTCTTCCATGGTATTAAACCACAAAGTTAAGGTTTTATATCAATTTATGCCATTCAAATCGTAATATTCCCAACTTACGAATAAGGAATAATTTGGTGGTAGTTTGGCGGAGGTTAAAAACTTAAAAGTCAAATTCCGGAACTGTTAAATACGTTTAAATTAAGCTAAAAATGACATCTTTGCGTATGGATTTTAAGTATGATGCGATTATTGTAGGAGGTGGTGCCTGCGGATTGATGTGCGCGGTGCAGGCGGGATACCTGGGCAAGAAAATTTTGCTACTGGAAAAAAATGACAGGTTGGGCGCTAAAATACTTATATCTGGTGGCGGACGCTGCAATTACACCAATTTACATACTTCCAGCGTAAATTTTATATCGCAAAATCCGCATTTTGTTAAATCGGCGCTATCGCAGTGGACGGTAGATGATACTATCAGCTTTTTTGAAGCTAATGGGATTTATGGACAGGAAAAAACTTTAGGTCAGCTTTTTCCCACCAGCAATAAAGCCAAAGATATTGTAGCAGTTTTTGAGAATTTGTGTCGCGATTTAGAACAGGATATTTTATTAAACGCCAATGTAATCAATGTAAGTAAAGATGAAGATATATTTACGGTTAGCTACGAAAATAACGGAAGGCAGTTTAAGACAGCCTCTAAAAGTGTGGTTTTAGCCAGCGGAGGTTTGCCGGTTGCTAAATTAGGCGCGTCTGATTTTGCGCTGAAAACCGCGGTTGCAATGGGAATGAAGCTAACAGAAACGGTACCCGCTTTAGTTCCGTTAACTATTACGGGAAAAGATCGGGAATGGTATACCGGTTTATCGGGCAACTCTATTTATGCCGTAGTAAGCACAACAGAGATTTCTTTTGAAGAGAATATACTTTTTACACATTGGGGTTTAAGCGGTCCGGCTATTTTGCAAATATCTTCTTATTGGAAACCCGGACAAAAAATTACGATAGATTTGCTGCCGCATCGGGATATTGTGTCTTTAATTGAACAGGAACGTCAACAAAATGGTAAAAAACATTTGGGAAATTTCTTAACCCAGTTTTATACCCGGAAATTTATAGATGCATTGGCTGGAATATTGCCTGTTGAAAAGAATTTAGCCAGTCTTAGTAAAGAAGATTTTAATCAATTTGAAAATTTTATTCATTATTTTGAAGTTAAACCGGCAGGTAACAAAGGTTATGATAAAGCCGAAGTAATGAAAGGCGGAGTTTCTACAGACTTCATTTCATCAAAAACATTGGAATCTAAAATAGTGCAAGGTTTATTCTTCGGCGGAGAGTGCGTAGATGTTACAGGCTGGCTGGGTGGCTATAACTTTCAATGGGCATGGGCTAGTGGATATGTAATTGCACAAAATATTTAGATAATAACTATGAAGTGTTTGTTAATCAGCTTGTTTTTTGTTTTTAGTATCTCGGAAAATTATGCTCAGGAAGAGCCGGCTAAACAGCTGCCCGATTTTGAATTTCTGAAAACCGATGGTACTTTTTATGATCAGAGCAATTTAGACTCGACTAAAAAAACACTTGTCGTTTTCTTTGATGCTACCTGTGGCCATTGTAAAGATGCCATGAAAACGGTAAACCGAAGACTAGAAGAACTGGATAAGGTAGACATTTTACTGGTTTCTTTGGATGTAGAAAAATCCATTAAAATGTTCTTAGAAGAAAATGCGCCTGCAATGCTTCAAAACCCTAAAGTCACTATTCTGATGGATACCAAATATCAATTTATCCCGGCTTTCAAGCCCAGGAAATTTCCATCCCTGTACTTATATGATGAAGCAAAAAATCTCTTAATTTACGCCAATAACGATAAGCATATTGACGATATTTTTGATACGATAGGGAAATAATAATCTGCCGTTCTTTCTCCGTCTGTTACTGCTGACACTAGCTCAAATTATCTCCTAAAAAGCGGACTATAAGTAAATATATGCCTATATTTTAGTATGCTTAAAAATGAGCAGATTAACAGACAATACTACGGCTCCCAACAGAAACTGAAAAATATTACCAAAAGGTAAAGCTCTTAGCGATATTACCCATGCGGAAATGCTGAGGATAGCAAAAACGTATAGGAGATTTATTTTTAAAGAAGTTTTATTTATCTGTGTTTTTGTAACTTTAGCTTTATCACTTCTTTCAGAGCCAGCTAAATCAATCCAATCTAAAATTTTTATTTTCATAAGTGATAAGTTAGTAGTTCTCAGTAATCCACACTTCATTAAGTATGTTCCATAATTATGCCAAAAAATAAAAAACGATTTTTTATTTTTTTAGAAACATGAATAAAAGTTTATAGCTTTGCAAGCAGAATTGAGGTTCTGGAAAGTGAATGTCACAAAGAGTACAAAAAAATATCCTCTTTGCTTATTAAACTTTCCCAGATTAAAAGGGAATCAGGTGTAAATCCTGAACTGTCCCGCAGCTGTAAGTTCTATTAACTTTTTTCTATTCTTTAAAGTCACTGTCTCTGAAATACCGGGATGGGAAGGCAAGAAAAAAGGGAACAAGTCAGAACACCTGCCTTAATGAGTATTCATAATAGCTTTCGCGGATAAAAGCTTTTGAATGAAAATACTGCTTGTCTTTTAAAAACGTATTTCCATTTAAGTGCATCCTGTGTTTGTTATTGTTTTAAATATTAAAATGTTAAAACGGAAGCAAGACAAGTGTTTTTTTAATGTTTTCAGAGCAGTTTTGTTGCTTAACAGTGTTCTTATGCTTCAATTTTCGGCTAATGCAAACCCTGCCGATACGTTAAAAAGGCAAACCCTGGATGAAGTGGTGATCAGCTCTGCCAGAAATATTCAGCTACTTTCTCCGGCACCTGTTCAGGTTTTAAAAGGAGAAGAGCTGGAAAGAATAAACAGTCTTTCGGTAGCAGATGCGCTTCGGTATTTTTCGGGAATACAGCTTAAAGATTATGGCGGCGTTGGTGGTTTAAAGACCATCAACGTGAGAAGTATGGGAACGCAACACACAGCTGTTTTTTATGATGGTGTGCAGTTGGGCAATGCACAGAATGGGCAAGTTGACTTAGGTAAATTTTCTTTAGACAATTTAGAGGAAATATCTCTTTATAATGGACAAAAAAGTGAAATTTTACAATCTGCCGGCAGCTTTGCTTCGGCAAGCTCTGTTTTTTTAAGAAGCAAAACACCCTTGTTTGCGGAAGAAACGAGACTAAACACACAATTCAATATCAAAACTGGTTCATTCGGATTAATTAATCCCTCACTATTACTACAATATAAGTTGAGTGACCATACTTCGGCATCTTTAAATACCGGCTTTTCCAATGCTCACGGTAAATACAAATTCAGGTATAGCAATGGAGATTATGATACATCAGTGGTTCGTAGCAATGCCGATGTACTGAGTTTAAGAATAGAAACTGGCCTGCATGGAAAGCTTAAAAATGAAGGCGAGTGGAACGTGAAATTCTATGCTTATAATTCGGAGAGAGGGCTTCCCGGCGCCGTTGTGAGTAATAGATTTGATTATCAGCAGCGTTTGTGGGATAAAAATCTGTTCCTACAGTCGGCGCTTACGCACCATGTTAATAAAAAATACAGTATTATGCTAAATGCCAAATACGCGGATGATTATTTGCGCTATCTGGATCCTGAGATAACTACCAATACTGGTTTTCTGGAAAATGTTTACAAAGAAAAAGAAGCGTATTTCTCGTTTGCCAACCGTTACAGACTTCGTTCTTTTTGGGATATAGCTTTTGCTGTAGATTACAGATACAATACCATGCATGCTAATCTGACAAATTTTCCTTATCCTCATAGAAATACCATATTAACTGCTTTAGCTACGCAATTGAAATTCAGTTGCCTAAACATTCAACTAAATGCCTTAAATACCTGGGTAAAAGACGAGGTGGAGACCGGAGCAACATCTGTAGAAAAACAAAAGCTTACGCCCGCTATAATGCTTTCGTGGCAGCCATTCTTACACACAGATTTCAGACTGAGAGGTTTTTACAAATCTATATTTAGGTTGCCAACTTTTAATGATATTTATTTTACCCAAATAGGTTATAGATTATTGAAACCAGAATATACCCAACAATACGATCTGGGATTTACCTTTTTCAAAAATTACAACAACATTAGTCTTTCGGGTGTAGAATTACAGGCCGATGCTTATTACAACAAGGTGAAAGATAAAATTATAGCCCAACCCGGAAACAGCAGCGGCATATGGAGCATGCGAAATTTAGGTTTGGTAGTCATCAAAGGTTTGGAGATAAACCTGAAATCATTTTGGGAATTGGGTCGTAAATTTTCTTTAACCCAAGGCTTAAGCTATACCCACCAGAACGCTACTGATATTACAGATAAGAACAGCCCGTATTACGGAGACCAGATTCCGTATATACCATTGCACAGCGGCACATTTACTTTAGCTTTAGATTACTTGAAAGCTGGCGGTATAAATTATAGCTTTATTTATACCGGCGAACGCTACAATCAGGCAGCTTCTATACCTGCAAATTACGTAGAACCCTGGTATACTCATGATTTCTCTGCGTTCTACCGTTTTAAAATCAACCGTAAAGAACTAAAAATTACTGCCGAGCTTAATAACCTGCTCAATCAGTATTATGATATAGTGGCTAACTTTCCAATGCCCGGTCGTAATTATCGTATCACTTTAAACTACAAGCTATGAGATATGCGAAACTTTTTTGCCTTTGCCTAGCGCTGCCTTTACTTTCCTGTCGTAAAGAACCTAAGCCTTTGCCTGCCGAAGTAGAACAGGTAACATCTGCAAATCCGGCATCTCTTTTAAAAGGCTTCTACGTCTTAAACGAGGGAAATATGAATATGAACAAGGCTTCTTTGGATTATTTCGATTACTATAAAGGCACTTATAAAAGAAATATTTACAACGAAATTAATTCGGGCAATGTTGGCGGTTTAGGCGATGTAGGCAATTACATGGCTATTTATGGTTCTAAATTGTATCTGGTAATTAATAACTCTAATAAGGTAGAAGTTTTAAATGCACACACCGGACAGTTTATTCAGAAAATTGATATCAGAAATTGCAGATATATCACCTTTCATGAAGGGAAAGCTTATGTGAGTGCCTATTTGGGAACTATTGGCGACCCCAATGCTCCTAATGGAAATGTTTCTGAGATAGATACCGTAACGTTGAAAATAACAAGGCAGGTTGAAGTGGGCAGACAACCCGAAGAAATGGCCGTGACAGGCAATAAATTATATGTAGCCAATTCGGGAGGATACAGTGCTCCTAATTATGAAAATACAGTTTCTGTAGTGGATATTAATGATTTTATCGAGATTAAAAAGATACCCGTAGCTATAAATCTTCACCGACTTAAAAAAGATAAATATGGGGATGTATACGTAAGTTCAAGAGGTGATTATTTGAATAGTCCTTCAAAGCTTTATGCGATAGATACACAGACAGATCAGGTTAAGAAAACTTTTGATACCGAAGTTTCTAATTTATGGATTGACGATGACACCGCTTACATCTATGCGATGGAGTTCAACTTCAACACGCAAAAATCAACTATAAGCTATAAAACGATTAATGTCAAAGATGAAATGCTTTCTGATCAGCCATTTATTGCAGATGGTATTGTTCAAAATATTAAGACACCGCATGGAATAAGCGTAAATCCATACACCAAAGAAATCTACCTAACCGATGCAGGCGATTATCTTACACCGGGTACTCTGTACTGTTTTAATAAAGAGGGTCAAAAACAATGGCAGGTTAGTACCGGAGATATTCCAGCTCATATTGCATTATTAAATCGATAAAACAACAACAAATATTCTTATAAAAATGAAAAAAACAGTAAACATTAGCAAAGCATCTGTACTAATTGCGTTTAGCGCTCTGGTACTTTTTTCTTCCTGCAAAAAAGATAGTGCGGCTCCTCAGGAACCGGCTAAAAAGGCAATTGGAGCTTATATACTCCATGAAGGCGCTTTTAATATGGAAACTTATTCTAGCAATAGCAGCATCGCTTATTATAATATTGAAAAAGGCGAGATAATACAGAATTACTACCAATCTGTTAATGGAACTGCAGTAGGTGCTAACGCTAACGATTTAAAAGCTTACGGACAAAAATTGTATTGTGTAATTACAGGAACAGAAGGCGGACAAAATTCTTACGTAGATGTAATTCATGTAGCTACCGGAAAATCTATTAAAAAAATAAGTTTTTTTAATGGAAATGAATCATCCCTGCCGCGTTTTATCACCTTTGATAAAGGTAAAGCATACGTGTCTAATTACGATGGTACGGTAAGCCGTATAGATACTGCATCTTTAAGTATAGATGGTTCTGTAACTTTAAGTAAGGGTTTAGAGCAATTAGCGGTAGCAAATAACAAACTATACGTGGCCAATTCGTCTCATTTTATGTACGTAGGAAAAGAGAATGTGGTTTCTGTTATAGATATTAATTCTTTCACTAAACTTAAAGATATAGAAGTAGATTTTAATCCATACAGTGTTACGGCTACATCAAGCGGAGATATTTTAGTGAGTAGCATTGGTACTTATAATGATGATGCGGCTGTCTCAAGAATAAATACGGTAAGCGATACCAAGCAAACGAGCTATTCATTTGGTGGAAAAATTATCAACGGAATAATTATAGGAAATGCCAATGCTTATATCTATAATGATACCTTTATTAAACAATTTAATACCGGCAACGGAACTTTAGGTGCTGATTTTATTACCGATGGTTCGCAAATTACAACGCCTTACGGTTTGGCAATAGAACCAATCAGTAATGATGTTTATATAGCAGATGCCAATGATTACGCTTTAGAAGGTGAAATTTTTGTTTTTGCTAAAGATGGTAAGAAGAAATTTAAAGGCGCAACCGCATCGCTTCCAAAATCTATTGTATTTAGGTATAACTAATAGAACTATGAGCAAAATTTTAAAACTACAAACGCTAGTTGTATTAAGTCTGCTGCTTTTTGCCTGTAGCAAAGACAATAAAGAAGAGACACAGCCACTTAATGCTTATGTTACCGAGCTTATAGAATATGTTCCTGCACCCGGGCAGTTTATTAATGGCGCTTCGGGCAATTTGGAGGCCGCAAAATCTTTATCGGGTAAAAAAGGCTTCGTTTCGCTGGGCGCTTTTGGTGGCTATATTACTCTGGGTTTTGACCATACGGTGATCAACAAATCTAACGAAGCCGATATTATTATCTACAATAATGCGATGAGTACTATTGCTGAACCCGGTGTAATCTATGTCATGAAAGATGAGAATAAGAATGGTTTGGCAGATGATACATGGTATGAAATTGCCGGAAGTGAATTTAATAAGCCGGGTTATGTAAGAAATTACACCGTAACCTATACCAGGCCAGAGCCGGCAACAGCAGACGTAGCCTGGACAGATAATCAGGGCAATAGTGGCGTAGTAAAGGTGAATACTTTCCATAAACAATCTTATTATCCAGAATGGATGAGTGCAAGCAGTTACACTTTAACTGGTTCTCTGTTACCGTCAAGTGGGATAGATACCACTAATCCAACTTTTACTACCAGTAGCCCCTTTGCTTTTGGTTATGCGGATAATACTACTGGAGGAGATCAAATAGATATAAGCGATGCTATTGATGCAAACGGGAACAAGGTGAACCTGAGCGGTATAGATTTTATTAAAATACAAACCGGAATACAGGCTGATATGGGGTGGCTGGGCGAACTTTCTACTGAAATTCTAGGTGTAGCAGATTTAAGCATGATACCTTAGCCAAAAATCATATCTTTTTGTATTTTTGTTTTGAAACATCTGAGCAGATGGTTTTACACATTCAACGTTTAACGTTATACTTTTGAACATTATAATATGAATATCAGAAACGCAGTATTATTGCTAATCTTATTATTGGCAGTATCATTTAGGTTTATAGGTTTTGGCGAGCAATATGCCTGGGCAAACTTTACCCCGGTAGGTGCAATAGCACTATTTGCCGGCACTTATTTTAAAGATAAAGTCAAAGCATTTATCGTTCCCCTGGCCATTCTTTTGTTAAGTGATTTATTGCTTACTTATAAGCTAACCGGATCTTTAAACCCGTATTATGCCGGTATAGAGTTGGTGTATATCAGTTTTGCGGTAATGGTTTATTTCGGAAGCCTGATTAAAAAAGTGAATATCTCCAGCGTGGTGCTGACATCTTTAGCCGCCGTATTTATTCACTGGATTTTAACCGATATTCATCCCTGGTTAATGGGGCCATATAGCAAAGACTTCTCCGGATATGTTGCTGCTTTGGTAGCAGCCATACCATTTGAAAAGAACTTACTTTTAGGCAATTTAATATTCTCGGCTATTATGTACGGAGGTTATGAGCTGGTAAAAACCAGAGTATCTGTATTAAAAGAAGCTTACGCTTAATAGCAGCCAGAAATTAAATGCCAATTACTGATTTTAGAAAAATTGCTTCGTTTATTGTGAAATAAGCGAAGCAATTTGATAATCAGTTCTATAAATCTTACCAAAACCTCAGGGGAAATTCTTCATCCGCACAGAAACAAGTAAACTGTGTGTTCTTATAAGCATTACGCTTAACTATTTACTATGAAAAAGATTATCGTCTTAACCGGAGCCGGAATAAGTGCAGAAAGCGGTTTAAAAACTTTTCGCGGACATGATGGATTATGGGAAGGTTATAATATTAACGATGTAGCAACACCAGAGGCCTGGCAGAGAAATCCGGAATTGGTGCAACGTTTTTATAACGAAAGACGCAAAAGCGTGATGGAAGCCATGCCCAATGCCGCTCATCTAGCCCTAAAAAAGCTGGAAGAGAAATATGATGTTTTGATTATCACCCAAAATATTGACGATTTGCATGAAAGGGCCGGAAGTTCTAATATCATACATCTGCATGGGCAAATCACATATGCTTGTTCGTCTAAAAATCCTGCTTTGTTATACCCTATAAAAGGCTACGAGATAAAGATGGGTGATGTCTGTGAATTGGGTAGTCAGCTACGCCCGCATGTAGTTTGGTTTGGCGAAGCAGTGCCCATGATGGTTAAAGCCATACACGAAATGCCTCTGGCAGATATTGTTATTCTAATAGGAAGCTCTTTAGCAGTTTATCCCGCTAATACTTTGTTTGACTATCTTCAAGCAGAAGCCAAAGTATATATTGTTGATCCCGAAATTCCTGATGTAAGAATTAGAAATGAGGTGTTTACACTTCAGGGGGCGGCTACAGAACAAGTGCCCGCATTGGTAGATGGGCTGTTAAGAGATTAGCTTGAATACTTCAGTGCAACAAGTATGAGTCGGCATGCTTTTATACACTAATCCCCTTTCTTAGGGTTAACAAGTTTGTCATAACCATCAAGTAACCCTCAAGTAATCTTAAAAGCAATACCGCCTAAACCGGTCGGAAACGGCCTTTATACAATAATAAAAGAAATATAGGAAATCAAATTCTAGCGTAGAAAAATACACTAAGTGGAAAATAATCTCTGGCGATAGGGGAGTTACACGATCATTTCTTTAGCGGATAAACTTTGTTCCCTGATTCGGTCGTTTTTCCAGATCTATCTATAGAATTAAGAACTGTGAACCTATTTTACAATTTATTATATCATTCCAGCATTTAACATCTTTTGAGGTGATTTTTTGTGAACCTTAGTTTACAATCTATCAATCTAGCTTTCTGCCAATTAATAAAAGATATACCTTAATGGTTAATTATTGTTAAAAACACTTATTGTTTGGATATGAGAACAGAATTAATAAACGATATTATTGGCTGGGACACTACAAACTGGTCTAAATCTCTTGATTATTGGACTCAGAAAATTGATATTAAAAACAAAAACTATAATTGTCTGGAAATTGGCGCCGAACAGGGAGGCTTATCTTTATGGCTTGCTTTAAATGGTAACAGAGTTATTTGTACTGACTATAGCTATTTTGATCAGCCGCACATTCTTCAAAAAGCCAAAAAATTGCATCAAAAGTATAACTGCGAGATGAAAATTACGTACCAACCATTAAGTGCGCTTGAAATTCCGTATGATAATTACTTTGATATTATCATGTTTAAATCTGTCTTAGGAGGTATTGGTTCTAATAGAACAAAAGGTGTAGATCAAATAGTCATCAATCAGATTTATAAAGCTTTAAAACCAGGCGGAAAATTATTATTTGCAGAAAACACGTCAGCATCTCTATTACATAAGTACTCTAGAAAGTGGTTTATCAGATGGTCTAACGAGTGGAATTATTCTAAATTAAATGATATTATAAAGCTTTTTTCATCATATAAAACCCTAAATTATAAAACAGTGGGGTTTTTAGGTACTTTTGGTAGAAACGAAAAGCAAAGGATATTTTTGGGTAAAATTGATGCTGTTTGTGATTATTTAATTCCAAGATCTAACCGATATATAGTGATTGGTGTAGCCGAGAAGTGAACTCTAACGGTTGATTAGATAGAATAGGGGCAAATTTTGTTTACAGGTTTTAATTGCTTACTCGCAGATTATCAGAAAAGAGTTTGTTAGCCATATAACGTTTTTATAAAATATAGTATTATAACTTAAATCAATCATTCCCCTTAGAAATATAAATAATAAACATTTACTTTTTGTATATTCGTTTAAAACGAATCTGCCTCATCTCAAGAGGTCATTTGAGTGGTAATTATAATAATCTGCATATAAAAGTTAGTTATAAGCCTTAAGCATAAAGTAATATGAGATTTTTCATAAATAGTTTTTTTTGCATTTGTGTAATTTTTTTAGCGGCTTGCTCAAAGCGAAATATAATTGAGCTTCAGCTGAGACAGCAGGATGGATATGGGAATCTTCCATCATCATCAGTTGGAATTTCGCCTTACGCGGAAACGGAAAATAATCCATGGGAAAAGACATATTTATTGGTAACTGGTGTTCCGGAAAATTGGACGAATATCAAATATGGGGATATCGAGACAAATATATATCAATCAGTTTATCAAGATTTTATAGCTGGAAATATCACGGAGGAGTTTTATTTAAAGTTACAAAAGTCGTGGGATTGGAAACCCGATACACTTGAGTTATCAAAAGAACCTCTAAGAACAAAGATTGCATTTGCTGTTGGTGAAAATTCTTTAGGAATTCTAAATGTAATTGTTGATGCGAATAATAATCTTGACTTTACAGACGATAAAGCCTTTGTGCCGTTTAACTATGAACCGAGCAAAATGACAAATATAGATTCTATAGCACTAAATAAAACCATTAATGTATCGTTTGAGAGATACATACATAATAAAAAACATTTTATTACTGCTCCACTTTTTATGGCACAAGTGGGTAAGCAGGGTATGCTTTTAGGTAACTTTCCTCAACACTCGATAACAGATTTCAAAGGGAAAAAAATTGTGATATCTTCTGATGGCTTTACTAATTTATCCTACAAAAATATTAATGTGGCTGTGGTTGGCGATACCATAAAGGCCGAAGAAAAAATAAATCCGAACCTATTAATTGCAAAAAATGAATTTGTAGAAGTAAAAGGGAAGATTTATAAAAATATCGGTGTAAACACCAATAAGAATGCTTTGATGTTGGAAAAAGTGTCTACACCTAAAAGTGAATTGCACTCAACTCAAATTGGATATAAATCATTTGAGTTTGAAGGGAACGATTTTACGTCAGCAGCCGACGTTTCTTCAAACAACTTAAAAGGGAAATATGTACTGCTTGATTTTTGGGCAGTTTGGTGTGCTCCTTGTTTACAAGAATTTCCACATTTAAAAAAGCTTTACGATAATACAGATAGGAAAAAATTTGAAATAATTGGTGTAATAGGAGATAGCCCCTCAAAAGCGATTAAAAAAGTAATAGAAAAACATTCTATCGTATGGCCGCAGATCTTATCGACTGACTTTAACAAAATTAAAGAGGTCTATGGGGTCTATGGATATCCAATGACATTCCTTTTAGATCCAGAGGGAGTCATTATAGCAAAAAATTTAAGAGGTAAAGAATTGGAAGAAAAAGTACTTGGATTGATAGATTAATAAAAACAGAATACAAATCGCTCTAATGTTTTTCTTACACTAAACATCAAAAAAACATAGTAAATACTGCATGTCAGGTCATGAAAGCAAAAATCTGACTATCAATAAAAATCAATCCTTACAATATCATTAATATACAACCCCAATAAACCACTTGCATTACCTTTGTTGATAGCTATTTCCAAATGATTAGAAATCCCAAACAGACAAAGTTTTTCGCCTTCGGGCACCTCATTGTAATGCCAGCTTAATTGGCTAATGGTCTCGTTACGTTTAAAAGAAAGGGTAAAATTACGTCCTTGTTGTATTTGGGTAAATAAATCTTTGGTAACGTTGGTAATTACGTTTTGAAAAGAGTCTATAAAAATAACGCTTCCCTTAATCAGGTCTTTTTCTATTACCGGATGCAGGTTCATACGTTGTTCTATGTCATCAGTAGGGATACCAATTTCATGTAATTCTCCACCCGCGGCCAAATGGCAAGCTGCCTTTACAAAAATATCAGCTAAAGGGAAATGCAAGAATTTTAAGTCTTGCATAATATTAATTTCAACTACTTCTTGTGGTCTTTCTTCAAAAATAAGAGAAAAAATACCGTTATCAGAACCTACAAAATAATGGTCGCGGTATTTTACGGCAATATATTTGTTATCTTCGCTATACACAGTATCAATGCCAATTAAATGTACCGTATTTTTAGGAAAGTAAGAAAAACAGTTTTTTAGAATAAATGCAGCCCTGGAGATGTTAAAGGCTTGTATCTCGTGAGTAATATCAACAATATTCGCAGTAGGCAATGTACTTAATATACTCCCTTTCAGCGCAGCCTGATAAAAATCTTTATAGCCTAAATCTGTGGTTAATGTTATAATTGCCATTAAATTTGTGAATATTTATTCTTATTCTTGCATAGCCAGAAAATGCGAAGCAAAATTAAGTTTTTAATTGATGATTGAAACTATCTTAACAATAATTAGAGCTTGAACGAATTAAAAATTACCTTAGAATCTGTAAACCCAGCAGTATTATGGGGATCGAATAATGAATACTTTGAACAGATAAGGCGTTCATTTCCAAAGATTAAAATAGTTGCCAGAGGTAACGAACTGAAAGCCTTGGGCGATGAAAACGAGCTGGTCAATTTTAATGAAAAAATTACAGGAATCATCAATTACATTGATAAATATCAAAACCTGTCTATCAACGATCTGGAAACCCTTTTAGGAGAAAACTATGTTAATAACCAGACCAAGAGTGAGACTGACGAAAATCAGGAAGCACCCGCTGCTGGCTCTTCTGAGGTTATTGTTTTTGGTCCTAACGGGATTATGGTAAAAGCCCGTACGGCAAACCAACGTAAAATGGTAAGCAGCATCAATACCAATGATGTGCTTTTTGCTATTGGTCCGGCGGGCACCGGTAAAACCTACACGGCGGTGGCACTTGCTGTAAGAGCTTTGAAAAACAAGGAAATTAAAAGGATAATACTTACCAGGCCAGCCGTAGAGGCAGGAGAGAATTTGGGTTTTCTTCCGGGAGATTTAAAAGAAAAAGTAGACCCGTATTTGCGTCCGTTGTATGATGCACTGGATGATATGATTCCGGCAGAAAAACTTAAAACTTATATAGAGAACAGAACTATAGAGATTGCGCCCTTAGCCTTTATGCGTGGACGAACCTTGGATAATTGTTTTGTGATACTAGACGAGGCACAGAACGCTACAGACATGCAGCTTAAAATGTTTTTAACGCGTATGGGCCCAACCGCCAAGTTTATTGTAACCGGCGATGTTACACAAATCGATTTACCTAAAAAACAACAGTCGGGTTTGTTTAATGCTTTAAGAATATTAGAAGACATAAAAGGGATAGGAATTATTTACCTAAACGGACAGGATGTGGTAAGACATAAACTGGTAAAACGTATTTTAGAAGCTTACGGAGACATACAATAGTCGATATTCTATAGTTGATTGTCTATTGTTTTTACGACAATTACCAGTAACTGATGAACTTTACCAGAGGTCTCCTACTCAATACCAAATACTCAGTACTAAAAAGAGAATGAAAGCAATAAAAGAAACAAAATTTAGTTTTCCGGGCCAGACCAATTTTTATAAAGGAAAGGTAAGAGACGTTTATACAATAGATAATAAATACCTGGTGATGGTTGTAAGCGATAGGATTTCTGCGTTTGACGTGGTGTTGCCAGAACCTATTCCGTACAAAGGGCAGGTACTTAACCAAATAGCAGCTAAATTTTTAGCAGAAACCAAAGATATTGTTCCCAATTGGGTGGTTTCTGTACCAGATCCAAGCGTAACCATTGGTAAAATATGCGAGCCTTTTAAAGTAGAAATGGTTATCAGGGGTTATTTAGTAGGGCATGCAGCCAGAGAATATGCTGCCGGTAAAAGAAAAGTCTGTGGTGTTGAATTACCAGAAGGACTGAAAGAAAATGATAAGTTGCCAGAACCTATTATAACACCTACCACTAAAGCAGCTGTTGGGCATGACGAGGACATTTCCAGAGAAGACATTTTAAAAAGAGGTATTGTTGCGGAAGAAGATTACCTTAAACTGGAAGGTTATGCCAGAAAGCTGTATCAACGGGGTGTAGAAATCGCAGATGCACAGGGCTTAATTTTAGCAGATACTAAATATGAATTTGGCAAGGCCGATGGACAAATCTATCTGATTGATGAGATTCACACGCCGGATTCTTCCCGTTATTTTTATAAAGAAGGCTACGAAGAATTGCAGCAAAACGGCGAGCCTCAGAAACAGTTATCTAAAGAGTTTGTACGCAGATGGCTAATAGAGAACGGTTTTCAAGGCAAAGAAGGTCAAACGGTTCCGCTTATGGACAACGCCAGGGTGGAATCTATTTCAGAGCGTTATATAGAATTATATGAAAAAATAACAGGAGAGAAGTTTGTGAAATACCATGCAGATAATATTTACGATAGGGTAGAAAGAAACGTACTGGAAGCCTTAAAACAACTATCCCAATATTAATATTAAATAATTTACAGATTTTTGTTTAAAAAAGTCTAAATTACGTGGAAATATTAAAAGCTATGAAATTTTCTGTTGATAAACACGAAAAATACGTTCTCATACGGCTTGACGAACCAAAGTTAAATTCTCTGGTTTCTCCTAAATTAAAGTCTGAATTGATCTTAAGCAATACAGAAGGGCAAAGAAACATTATTTTAGACATGTCTCTGGTTAAGTATGCAGATTCTTCTGGCTTAAGTAGTTTGCTGGTTGGGCACAGACTTTGTAAGAATTCTGACGGTATATTTATTATTACAGGAATAAATGATGCCGTTAACAGATTGTTAAACATTTCTCAGTTAGATACTGTAATTACTATTGTGCCCAAAGTAGAGGAAGCAATAGATTTAATTTTTATGGAAGAAATTGAGAAAGAACTAAGCAGAGAGTTAAAATAAGATAGAACGTTTACATATATGAAGTTTGAGGTTACAATTTTAGGTAGTAGCTCTGCAACACCTATTTATAATAGAAACCCAACTTCACAGATTCTGAACATCAATGAGCGTTTGCTCATGATAGATTGCGGAGAGGGAACGCAACAACAAATGCTGCGTTATGGTTTAAAGTACAATAAAATAGACCATATTTTTATCAGTCATTTACATGGAGATCATTTTTTTGGACTCATTGGACTGATATCTTCTATGAATTTAAACGGTCGCCAGAAACCACTTATGATTTTTGGCCCACAAGATCTGCTGGAAATCATCAACCTTCAATTAAAATATACAGATACCAAATTGGCCTTTGTATTGGAGTTTGTTCCGTTAAATCCTGCTACTTCAGAGATGATTTTTGAAACCAGAGATTTTACGGTAGAAACACTACCGCTTAACCATAGAGTTCCCTGTAACGGATTTGTTTTCAGACAAAAAAAGAGATTGCGTAAAATTATCAAAGAAAAAATAGAGGCTTTAGGTATTTTACCAGAATATATTCCTTTAATAAAACGTGGGATAGATTATGTAGACAAAAATGGTGTCACCTATAAAGCGTTAGATTTAACAACAGAGCCAGAAACACCAAGATCTTATGCCTACTGCTCTGATACGATGTATGACGAGCGCTATATACAAAAGCTGGTAGCTATTAATACGCTATATCATGAATCTACCTTTTTGCATGATATGCTCCCAAGGGCGATAGAAACCCATCATACAACCTCTTTACAGGCAGCAGAAATAGCCCATCAAATTAAAGCAGAGAAACTACTGATTGGTCATTTTTCTGCCAGATATAAAGAGCTTGGCCAGTTGTTGGATGAAGCAAGATCTGTATTTCCAGAAACTTATATTGCGGCAGAAGGGCAAACATTTTTATTGTAGTAAGCGCATAATCAAAGCTTTAGTTCCTGTTCTGGTAGTGCGTTGTTTAAAAACTATCAATTTTGATTAAAAAAAATTAGATTTGCCTTTTGGAATACAGTTAAATTAAAAACAAAAAATACTTACATGGTTATTGTTCCTAAAACACGAGGATTTATTTGTCTTACTGCTCATCCTGTAGGGTGCGACCAGAATGTGTTAAATCAAATTAATTATATAAAAAGCCAGGGAGCTATTAACGGTCCTAAAAAAGTGCTTGTTATTGGCGCTTCTACCGGATTTGGCTTAGCATCCAGAATTACAAGTGCTTTTGGTTCTGGAGCGGCCACTATAGGCGTGTTTTTTGAAAAACCTGCTGCAGAAGGTAAGCCAGGTTCTGCAGGATGGTACAATTCTGCGGCCTTTGAAAAATATGCAAATGAAGCAGGTTTGTATGCGAAAAGCATTAATGGAGATGCTTTCTCTAACGAAATTAAAAAACAAACCATAGATCTTATTAAAAAAGATTTAGGGCAGGTTGATTTGATAATCTATAGCCTGGCGTCGCCGAGAAGAACGCATCCGGTGACGGGCGTTACACATAACTCTACCTTAAAACCTATTGGAGATACATTTAGCAATAAAACGGTAGATTTCCATACGGGCAATGTATCATCTGTATCTATTACTCCGGCAAACGAAGAAGAAATAGAAAATACAGTTGCAGTAATGGGCGGAGAAGACTGGGAGATGTGGTTAGATGCGCTTAAAGAAGCTGGTGTTTTGGCTCCGGGAGTTTTAACAGTTGCTTATTCTTATATAGGGCCGGCTTTAACAGAGCCAGTTTATCGTAAAGGTACCATAGGCAGAGCTAAAGACCATTTAGAGGCTACTGCGTTTACTATTGGCAATAAGCTTAAAGATGTAGACGGAAAAGCTTATGTTTCTGTAAATAAAGCTTTAGTTACGCAGGCAAGTTCTGCTATTCCGGTAATTCCTTTATATATTTCTTTACTATACAAGACTATGAAAGAAGAAGGAATTCATGAAGGATGTATTGAGCAGATTGGTCGTTTGTTTAAAGAGAGATTGTATGCAGGAGCAGAGATTCCGGTAGATGAAAAAGGTCGTATCCGGATTGATGATTGGGAAATGAGAGAAGATATACAAGCTAAAGTTGCAGAATTATGGGAACAAGCAGAGACAGATAACCTTTCTATCATAGGAGATTTAAAAGGCTACAGCACTGATTTTTATAATCTTTTTGGTTTTGAATTACCGGGAATTGATTATGATAAGGATGTTAATGAGCTAGTAGAAATTCCTAGCTTGCAAAGTTAATATTCAAGATAATATAATATTTAAAAAGCCTTTGAATTTATGTTCAAAGGCTTTTTAAATATTTAGCTTTTACCAAACTACCACCCTGGTGCAAAAGTTAAACCGAATACAGGTCTGTCAATATCTTTTCTATTAAACGGATAGGCTAAGTAGGGCTCTAATATAAAATAACCGAACACGTTAACGCGGGCAGAAATACCAGCACTGTAAGCAGGTACTTTTACATTTGAATCATAAATAGGTGCCTTAGTAGTTGCATCTTGCCCAATTTGTGGTGGTGCAGATCTTCCAAAATCTACTTTTTGTCCCTTATCCCATGCTAAACCTGCATCAAAAAACAGGTTTAAATCAGAAAATAAAAATTTAGATTCTAGTGCAGCCAGTTTTTCCGGGCCGGTAAATGGTAAACGTATTTCAAAATTGGCTACTGCAATTCTATTACCCATCAATTGGTTTATATTGAATCCGTCAGAAGAACCCGATGAATTATTGTAAAAGCTGTTGGCCTCATAGCCTCTGATTAAGTATGGATAACCAATAAATAATGGATATAATTGTGTGTTAACATCTCCTAAGCGGCCATAACCATATAATCTGCCCGCAAAAGTTACTGGTTTTGCTCTTATATATTTCCGAAGATCAATAGTAGGAGAGGTATAAGTAAAAGTTCCGAAATTTTGCTCTATTCCAATTCGGTACCTGTAACCACCCAAAGGCGCTGTAATACCGAAATAAGAATTGTCTCCTACAAATGCCGTGTTTAATTGGTAAACAGTAAAAGGATTTAAGCGGTAACCTGTTTCCTGCTGATAATCAGATTTGCTTACCTTTCTTTTTTCGCTATGAATAGGATAATAATTTATGCTTACTAATTCTCCTGTTATTGGATCTCTGGCTCCGTCGTAATAAGTACTGAAGCGGTCTACCCGATATGAATAGTGTGAAATTCCGGTGCCAAACTCAATTCTGGTAGTTTTAGAGAAGGGATAAAACGTAAAAGCTTGCGCAGATTCTTCAAATATTCTAATTAGGTCTGTGTAGCTTTCAAAATAGTTAACGCCATTTAATGTAGCTTTAGGGTTATAGCCATAAGTCCCGGTTAAGTAGGGGATATGGGAAATAGCTCCGCCCCAGTTCCACCTGCTTTCCTGATTAACGTAAGCCAGTTGCGCTCCAAAATCGTAAATTTCGCCATTTACAGAGGCGGCCGCAAAAATCTGGTTTCGACTTAAAATATCACTGAAAATTGCTTGTACACCAGAAGACATTCCGGTTCCGAATCTGCTGGTAGATACACCTACACCACTATTGGCAATATAATCTAATTTAAATTGCGGACGGTAAGGAATATGCCTGATAGAATCTGTAGGCAAATCATCATAAGCTAAGAAATTTACCAAATTCTTATTAACAATATCTACGCCGACAGATTTGTGCGGAGGTAAGGTAGCAGCAGCAAAATTTACTTCATTTCTATTAACGGTTTTATACTCAAATTCAGACACATGAGCATTGTACAATGTATATCGCTGAGAGCGGTAATATGAATAAACTATATCATCGTTTTTAGAAATGCTTAGCGCCGGAGAGTTTTCTGTGATACCGCTAATTCCAGTAAAATAATTAGTTAACTGCTCTGTAGTTTTAACGTTAATATTGTATCTGTATAAATCTCTAAAACCGTTTCTGTTAGACAGGAAGTAGATATTCTCATCTTTGCCATCAAAAACAGGGTTGAAATTATTTGCTCCGGGGAAAATATCTATGTTTTCTATTTTGTTGGTTTTTAAATCCAATAAAACCATATTCATGGATATAAACGCTGTTAAACCTTTATCTAAATCTAAACGATCTGTAGAGAAAACAATTTTGGTTCCGTCTGATGAATAAGAAGGTTGAAAATCAGAATATTTATCGTTTGTAAGTTGGGTAACTTCCTGGGTTTCGATATTATAGCTAAACAAATCGCTTTGACCATGCTTTAAACCAGAAAAAGCTATGTGTTTTCCATCTGGCGACCATGTTAAATTACCAAACTGTTCTATTTCTCCCATAGATTTTTCTAAAACAGTTTTTCCATTACTGATATTCACAACAACCAAAGTGTTTCTTCCTTTACTAAAAGCACTTAGGGCAAATTGCTTGCCGTCTGGCGACCATGTTCCGGCAGATTCTATAAAGTTAAATTCGTCTATATGCGAGTTTCTGATTTTGGAAGTTAGCTTTCGGATGATTTTACCGCTTTGCGCATCCGCAAGGTATAAATCAATAGAAAATAAGTCTTTTTCTGATAGGAAAACCAGATGTTTTCCATCTGGACTTATAGCTGGAGCAACGTTCATCTCTCCGGCATTTACATTATCTATTATTTTCTTCCCGATAGGGCGTGTTTGCGAAGAATCTGTTAACATGGGGCCATAAGTGTTCTCCAATGCACTTTTCCATAAACTGGAAAGCGTTCTTTCATCGTAACCAAAAGTTCTTCTAATGGCGTATTCGTAACCAAATTTTGCTGTAGATTTAAATAACGGCATAATTAGCGTATCACCGTAGGTAGAACCTATAAAAGACCAAAAAGCTTGTCCATAACGATAAGGAAAGTATTTACTACTTTCTGTAAGATCTTTTAATGTAGGAATATCTTTGTTTAGTACCGCGTCTCTCATCCACATAGCGGTATTGGCATCCACTTTTCCTAAAGATAGATATTCTGCCATACCTTCTACCATCCATAAGGGTAGATTTCCAATGTTTTCCAGTTGCGTAGAATCACTCTCAATTAAAGTATGATATTGAAAAGCGTGTACCAATTCGTGGCCTAACACATGTCGGGTTTGGAAATTGATTTCCTGCAAAGGCATAAAAACACGGTTTTTTAAACCTTCGGTAACACCACCGGTTCCTACGCCAATTTCGCTGTCGATAATTGTAGTTTGTTGAAATTCAGGAGAGTTTCCGTATAAAATAATGGGATTAGGCTTTCTAAAGGTGTCTCTAAAAACTTGCTGATGCAATGCGTACCAGGCCTCGCTCTCTTTAGCGAAATTTTTTACCACGCTATCGTTTTTTGTATAATAATAGAGGTGAAAATGTGGCGTTTCGTACACTTTAAATTTTAGATTTTTATAGCGTACTTTATTTTGTCCGAAATATTGAGCCTGTGCCTGATTGTTAAAGGTGAATAGAATTACACTTACTATCATCAATAACAAGTATTTTATAGGTGTAGGGCCTTGTATTTTTATTTTCATCTGGATAATGTTTATAGTGCTTTAAAACTCAATAGGTTGCTGCATCAATTATATTATAAGTAAGGTTGTCTACTATTTTGTAATTACATAGCTTATGTATTTATGTGATTTATTTTGATAACCTTTTTGCAATATAAGAAACTGTTTAAACTTTGTTCTCATAAACGCTGTTACACATATCAGGAGAACAGCTTTTTTGTTTTTATTTATCTATTTTATTAACAAACTCAATTAATTTCCGCTTCTTCTAATCTCTCTTCTTAATTGTCTTTCTTCTTTTCTGCTTAAAGGTTCTTGTGCTGGCTGTTCTGTAGGCACAGAACCTGGGCTTTTATCTTGTTGGTTTTTATTTTGAATTTTAGTTTCCGTTGGTTCTGTTTGTGCTGGTATTTCCTGAACTGGCTCTGTTAAATCATCAGGGATATTTAAAGAATCCAGCGCTAAACTGTCTGTAGAGGTGGTGTCAATTACTATTCTTGGGCTAGGGCAATTATATTTACGCTTAATCTCTACTTCTGGTTTTGGGAAAGGGCCTAAAGTTATTCCCGTTTTCGAATCTTTATAAACCTTTTCCATAAACTTAGCAAAGATAGGAAGTGCTGTTCTGGAGCCTTCGCCCGTTTCAGAATTTCTGAAATGTACACTACGGTCATCTGCACCTACCCATACGCCAGTTATTAAGTCTTTGGTTATGCCCATATACCAGCCATCAACGTAGTCTGATGAAGTTCCGGTTTTACCTCCAATTTGATTGTTCTTTTTAAACAAATCCCATGCCCACAAAGCCTGAGAAGTACCGCCGGGCTCTTCCATTCCACCACGGAACATATATAGCATTAGCCAAGCAGTTTCCTCGCTAATTACCTGTTCTTGTTTAGCCTTAAATTCTTTAATAACGTGTCCATCAAAATCGGTAATTTTCTCCACTAAAATTGGCTCAGTTCTTTTTCCTTTATTTAAAAAAGTGCCGTATGCTTTTACCATTTCATAAACACTAACATCATTAGAACCTAAACTAACAGACGGTACGGATTTAAGCGGACTTTCGATACCGCATTTATGGGCATATTCTACAACTTTATCCCAGCCAACCTCTTCTGTAATTTGTGCGGTAATAGAATTTACAGATCTGGCCATAGCCCATCTTAAAGACATCTCGCGGTAAGAGAAATTCCAATCGGCATTTTTAGGTTCCCAAACTTCTTGTTCACCGCCGTCGTTATATTCAATTCTTACGGGTTTATCGGTGTATTTATCGCAGGGGTCTATACCACTCTCAATAGCAGCCAAGTATGCAAAAGGCTTAAATGTTGAGCCTGCCTGCCTTTTTGCTTGCTTTACGTGGTCGTATTTAAAGTAATTGTAATTATCGCCACCAATCCAAACTTTTATTTTACCGGTAAATGGATCTAAGGTCATCATTCCTGTATTCAGGATTTTAGCATAATATTCTATAGAATCTATGGTAGAAAACTCTACTTCTTTATCGCCATCCCAATCAAAAACCTTCATTTTTTTAGGTTTATTAAGGTGATAGTTTAAAGAGTCTGGCTGATTGGCGTATTTTTTCCTCAAGCCCTCATACCATGGCAGCCTTTGTAAATTTATCTCGACGAAGTTTTCTATCACCTTACCTTCAGAATCTCTCCATGGAATTTCATTTCCCCAGGAATTATAAAATCTTCTCTGAAGTATTTTCATTTGCTCTGATACCGCTTCCTCAGCATATTTTTGCAGTCTAGAGTCTATGGTTGTGTAAATTCTTAATCCGTCTTCGTATAAATCATAGCCATTATCTTCGCACCATTTTTCAAGCCATTTGGCTACAGCTGCTCTTAGGTAAGAGTCTCCTTCGTTGCTGCTTGTCTCTTTTCCAAGTTCCAATTTAATAGGCGTTTTTATTGCTTTATTGTAGGCTGTTTCAGATAAATAGTCGTATTTTTTCATCTGCGCCAGCACAATATTTCTTCTTTCAAGTGCTTTTTCAGGGTTCCTTACCGGATTATAAGTAGATGTAGCTTTTAGCATACCTACTAAAAGGGCTGCTTCTTCTACGTCAATATTTTCTACTGTTTTACCAAAGTAGCGCTCTGCAGCGGTATTTATTCCGTACGAATTATTGCCAAAAGGGACAGTATTGAGATACATTGTAAGGATATCCTCCTTAGAATAGTTGGCTTCTAGTTTGTAAGCAGTTAACCATTCTTTAAACTTAGATATCAGTGTTCTTACCAGCGGAATATGCTTGGTAAAACCCTGAGATTTGTTATAGCGGGTTCTGTACAGATTTTTTGCAAGCTGTTGGGTAATGGTGCTTCCGCCACGTTTATCGCCGGCTGCGGTAGAGACAATTCCAGAACCTATCGAATAAAAATCTACACCAGAATGCTTAAAAAACCTCACATCTTCTGTGGCTATTAAGGCATTTATAACGTTTTTATTGATTTGATTGAAGCTTACCGGAGTTCTGTTCTCATTGTAATACCGGCCTATCAGCTGCCCGTCGGCGGTATAAACTTCAGATGCAACGCTTAAGGAGGGGAATTCTATATCTTTCTTTGCCGGCGAATACCCAAAAAGCCATAAAAAATTAAGTTCTAGGGCACATATGAAAATTATGAAAAAGTATAAAACGATGGAGAGGTATCTTAATGCTTTATTAGGTATTTCTTTAAACATAGATGTAAAGATGTAAAAAAGATGTTTTTATTCTTGTTCCTAATCCAATTTTATTTGCTGATTCTATATAACACCAACAACTCGTTTTGGTTCTTTGCGTTTAGGAGATAATTTTAAAACCAAAAACCAGCCCAATATCTGAAATTTTTAAAATCTAAAATGTTAAGAAATGTTATTATTCAGTATACTGTACTATGATTATTATGGTTGTTGGTTAAACATTAAATACGAAGTCAGTTTGCTTATTTTTCCGTTTGTGAAATGAAATACATCGCAAAATACTGCGTCAATTTTGCCTACATCTTTCATTTTTGCTTTTACCGACCCTTCGGCAATTACAATATTTCCTTCTTCTACAAGCCTTATTACTTTAATATCCGGATGTCCGTCAGCATTGGGGTTTTCAATTTCTTTGTCAAATGCAGCAATTCCGTTGTGAAGATAAAATCCGGGCATTTCCCAAATAACATCATCGGTTAAACACGATAATATTTTTTCATGGTCGGTGGTTCTGAAACCGTCCATATATTTTTCTACTATTTGTTTTTGTGCACTCATATTGTTATTACAAGAAGTTAAAACTAATTAAAAATAAAAATGATGTTATTATTTGTCAGTTTTGTTCTATAGTAGTAGAAATATTGTTCTATCTAAATATACTCTCCATATTAGATACAACATAAGTGTTAATTAGTTTATAACTATTTTCAAACGTTAAAGGTTACTATTCAAATCATTAACCAAATCCTCAATATGCTCTAAACCAACAGAAACACGCATTAAGTTTTTAGGGGTTTTAGAGTCTGGTCCTTCTACAGAATATCTGTGTTCTATCAGACTTTCTACACCTCCTAAACTGGTTGCTTGTGTAAATATTTTAACATTATTAACCAGCTTTACTGCTGCATTCTCGCCCGCTTTTACACAGAAAGATAGCATGCCGCCAAAAGAATTCATCTGCTTTTTAGCAAGTTCATGTTGTGGATGAGAAGTAAGCCCCGGATAGAAAACACGTTCTACTGCCGGATGATTTTCCAGAAATTCTGCTAATTTCTGTGCGTTTTGCTCGTGACCACGCATACGATAGCTTAACGTTTTAATGCCCCGTGTTATCAGGTAGCAATCAAAAGGAGAGGGCACTGCACCGCCTAAAGATTGTACGGTTCTCAGCTTTTTCCAAAAATCTGTATCTTTTCTTTTTGTAATAATAGCTCCGCCGCAAACATCGCTATGGCCGTTTAAGAATTTGGTGGTAGAATGCATCACTAAATCTGCGCCCAGTTGAAGTGGATGTTGCCCGTACGGTGTAGCAAAGGTGTTATCAACAGCTAACAATAAATTGTGCTTTTTGGCAATAGCTGCAATGGCGCTTATATCAGAAATTTTTAATAAGGGGTTTGATGGCGTTTCAACCCAAATCAATTTCGTATTGCTTTTTATATATTGACTAACAGTGTCGGTTTGGGTAAGGTCTATAAAATCAATTTCTACAATTCCTTTAAATATCACTTTGAGCTGATTTCTTAACCCATGATACATGTCTTCTGGGCAAATGGCATGTGAACCTGGTTCAAGACATTGAAAAACTGACATTCCTGCAGTATTACCAGTAGCAAATGCACAGGCATCTTCTCCGTATTCTAATTGGGCTAAAACTTTTTCCAGTGATTTTCTATTTGGATTATCCAGTCGCGTGTACATATAACCAGATGGGTAGCCGCCATTTTCATCTCTTTCAAATGTGGTTGATAATACAATAGGCTGAACGACAGCTTTGCTATCTTCATCCATTTTGTTTCCCGCGTGTATGGCAATAGTTTCTGGTTTCATATCTTAAATAATTTGTTACAATGCTAAATTATCTATCTTTTACAATAATCTAACCTAAAACACTTCTTTAATTGTTATTTTTGACAAAAAATCAATTGAATGAATACAGAACATCAAATAGAAACTATTCTTAATAACCCTCAGCTTGATGAAACTCTAAAGAAGATAGCTGAAAAAGTAAAAGAAGGCAAAAGAATAGATTTTAATGAAGGTGTTTATCTCTACGAAAAAGCAGAATTATCTTATCTGGGCGTTCTTGCAAATTTCATCAGAAATAGAAAGCATGGAGACTTAACGTATTTCAATCGCAATTTTCATATAGAACCGACCAATATTTGTGTGTACGATTGTAAGTTCTGTTCTTATTCAAGGATGATTAAGGAGCGTGAAGAAGGTTGGGAAATGGACGTGGACGCTATGCTGGATATCGTTAAAAAATACGATGGAGAGCCTGTTACCGAAGTGCATATTACCGGTGGTGTAGTGCCTAAACAGAATTTAGATTTTTATGCTGATTTTTTCAGGCGTTGCAAAGCCCATCGTCCGGATTTACATATTAAAGCTTTAACGCCCGTAGAATATTATTACATATTTAAAAAAGCAAAGCTAAGCCATTACGATGGCATGAAATACCTGAAAGAAGCTGGTTTAGACTCGATGCCCGGTGGTGGCGCCGAAATTTTCCATCCGGAAGTTAGGGAAAAGATTGCGCATGATAAATGCAATGCAGAACAATGGCTGGATATTCATGAACAGGCTCATAAACTAGGGATGCGTTCTAATGCAACTATGTTGTATGGACATATTGAACAGTTCTGGCACAGGGTAGATCATATGGAGCGTTTAAGGCAGCTTCAGGATAAAACCGGTGGTTTTCAGGCTTTTATTCCGTTGAAGTTTAGGAATAAAGAAAACCAGATGTCTGATGTGCCTGAGGTAAGTATTGTAGAAGATTTGCGCAATTACGCTATTGCCCGCATTTATATGGATAATTTTGATCATATAAAAGCTTATTGGGCCATGATTAGCAGAAACACCGCCCAACTGTCTTTAAATTTTGGAGTAGATGATATTGATGGAACGATTGATGATACTACTAAAATTTACTCTATGGCAGGTGCTGAGGAGCAAAATCCAGCAATGACTACCAAAGAGTTGGTAAAATTAATTAAAGATGTGGGGCGTACCCCAATAGAAAGAGATACTTTATACAATGTGGTAAATAATTTTAGTGATTCTTCTTTCGAAGAAGAGAAACCAAACTATTATGCTTTGCCCATTATTAAATAAGAAATGATTACTAATAAAAAGAAAATTTACATTATTCGCCACGGAGAAACAGATTACAATAAAAGAGGCGAAGTACAGGGAAGAGGCATTGATGCAGATTTAAACGCTACGGGCGTTGCACAAGGAAAAGCATTTTATGAATTTTACAAACATATTCCCTTTGTTAAAGTTTACACTTCCAAATTAAAACGTACTCATCAAACAGTTAAAGGTTTTTTAGATGCAGGTTTGCCATGGGAGCAACTTGCCGGTTTAGATGAAATGGACTGGGGTAAGCATGAAGGAAAGGGTATTACTACGGAAGTGCGTGAAGATTTTGAGCGTATTATTTTAGCTTGGAGATCAGGGGATTTCGACGTTTATCCAGAGGGCGGAGAAAGCCCTTATGACGTTTACACCAGGCAAACTGCTGCCATGCAGCATATTGTAAGTCAGGAGGAAGAAGATACTGTTTTGATTTGTATGCATGGCAGGGCAATGCGCCTTTTATTCTGCCAGCTTACAGGTAAGCCTCTAAGCAAAATGGACGATTTTCCGCATCAAAACACCTCTCTATACATCTTTAATTATGAAGATGGAAAATATGAATTGGAGACTTTTAACAGTTTAGAGCATCTTAAAAGCTTAAAATAGTTGTAAGCACATAAAGCGCAAAGTGTACAGAGATTAAACAATAAATTTTTGTACACTTTGCGTTTTATATTAAATCTTACCTCGTAAATCGAAAATATTAAAAATGATTCGTATCTCGGCTGTAAGCTATACCAATACTTTACCATTTTTATATGGTTTAGAGCATTCAGAAATTAAGAATAAAATAGATCTTTCCTTAGATTATCCGGCTGTATGTGCGCAAAAATTACTTTCAGACCAGGTAGATATTGGTTTAATTCCGATAGCTGTAATAGCAGATTTGCCAGAATATCATATCTTGTCTGATTATTGTATTGGCGCAAAAGGTAAAGTAAATTCAGTATTTATCTTTAGTAATTGCCCCATAGAAGAGGTAGAGTTTTTACAGCTAGATCCACAATCCAAATCTTCAAATAATTTAGCCTTGGTGTTGTTAAAGAATTATTGGAAGATAAACCCCATTTGTCTTTCTAATACAGAAGATTATGCAGCATCTACGCATTCAAAAACAGCTTATGTACAAATAGGAGACCGTACTTTCGGTAAGATAGGAAAACACGCTTATACTTATGATTTAGCGCAGTGCTGGGAAGAGTTTACGGGTTTACCTTTTGTGTTTGCAGCCTGGGTAAGTAACAAAATTATTCCGCAAGATTTTATTGATGAGCTTAATGCCGCTTTCAGGTTTGGTTTAGATAATAGAGACAAGGTAATAGAGAATCTGTCTCTAAGAAAAGATTTTGATCTGAAGGCTTATTTGCACAGAGATATAGATTATGTTTTGAATGATGATAAGCGGACGGCACTTAAGTTGTTTCTTGAATTAAAATCTAAATTATAAAAAAAGTTGGCTGCATTAATTTTAAGTTTTGCTGTAGCAGTATTAAGCTTACAATCATCATTAATTAACAGTCCCATATCGTATAATTAATCTGTTTATGCTATATTTACGCGTGTTAAAATATCTCCGTAAAATTAGGGTATAAACGAAAAACTATATAAAAACTATGTCGAAAACATCTAAAATTATCTACACCAAAACAGATGAAGCACCTTTATTAGCTACTTACTCTTTTCTACCAATTGTAAAGGCCTTTACTTCTTCTGCTGATATTGATGTAGAACTTAAAGATATCTCCTTAGCCGGTAGAATATTGGCTAATTTCCCCGAATATCTAAAAGAAGAGCAAAAAATAGGCGATGCACTTTCAGAATTGGGTAATTTAGCAACTACGCCGGAGGCAAACATCATTAAATTACCAAATATATCTGCTTCTATTCCGCAGTTAAAGGAAGCAATTGCCGAATTACAAGCTCAGGGTTTTGCACTGCCAAATTATCCGGAAGATGCACAAACCGAAGAAGAAAAAGCCATCAAAGCTAAATATGCAAAAGTACTGGGTTCTGCAGTAAACCCGGTTTTACGTGAAGGAAATTCTGACAGAAGAGCACCAAAAGCGGTTAAGAATTATGCAAAGGCTAATCCACACTCCATGGGGGCATGGTCTGCAGATTCTAAAACTAAGGTTACCAGCATGAGCGAAGGTGATTTTTACGGTTCAGAAAAATCTGTTACCGTAGAGAGCGATACGCAATTTAAAATTGAGTTTGTTGATGAAAATGGTGCGGTTACAGAATTAAAAGGTTTAGCTAACTTAAAAGCAGGCGAAGTAATTGATAGTTCTGTAATGAGTTTGGCTAAATTGAAAGCTTTTGTTGCAGAAGCTATTAAAGAAGCTAAAGCAAGTGGTGTTTTATTATCTGCACACCTAAAAGCTACCATGATGAAGGTTTCTGATCCTATTATTTTTGGTGCTATTGTAGAAGTATATTTTGCAGATGTTTTTGAGAAATATGCTGAGCTATTCAAAACTTTAGGTGTAGATACTCGTAATGGTTTAGGCGACGTTTATGCTAAAATAGCAGGTCATGCCCAGGAAACAGAAGTTAAAGCTGCAATAGATGCCGCAATACTAAACGGTCCTGCTTTGGCTATGGTAAACTCTGATAAAGGAATTACTAATTTACATGTTCCTTCTGACGTAATTGTTGATGCTTCTATGCCCGCAATGATTCGTACTTCTGGTCAAATGTGGAATAAAGAAGGCAAGCAGCAAGATACATTAGCTATTATTCCCGATAGAAATTACGCAGGCGTTTATACAGCTACCATTGAAGATTGTAAAAAACACGGCGCTTTTAATCCCACAACAATGGGGTCTGTACCTAACGTAGGCTTAATGGCGCAAAAAGCAGAGGAATATGGTTCTCACGATAAAACTTTCCAGGCTACGGCTAATGGAGCTATACGTGTTACAGATGCTGAAGGAAATGTGTTTTTTGACCAGTCGGTAGAAAAAGGCGATATTTTCCGTATGTGCCAAACTAAAGACGCACCTATTCAAGATTGGGTTAAATTAGCAGTAAGCAGAGCTCGTTTATCTAATACACCAGCGGTTTTCTGGTTAGATGAGAACAGAGCTCACGATAGAGAAATCATCAAAAAAGTAAATAAATATTTACCAAATTACGATACAAACGGATTAGATATCCGTATTCTTTCGCCAATAGAGGCTACTAAGTTTTCTTTGGAGCGTATTCGTAAAGGTGAAGATACTATTTCTGTAACGGGTAATGTATTACGTGATTATTTAACAGATTTGTTCCCGATTCTAGAATTAGGAACGTCTGCAAAAATGCTTTCTATTGTTCCGTTAATGAATGGTGGAGGTTTATTTGAAACAGGAGCGGGCGGTTCTGCACCTAAACACGTAGAGCAATTTGTAGCAGAAGGTTATTTGCGTTGGGATTCTTTAGGTGAGTTTTTAGCACTACAAGCTTCCTTAGAGCATTTGGCGCAAACTCAGGATAATAACAAAGCTCAAGTTTTGGCTGATGCTTTAGACGAAGCAAATGCTAAATTCTTAGCTACAGATAAATCGCCGGGTAGAAAATTAGGTACCATAGATAACCGTGGTTCTCATTTCTATTTAGCTTTATATTGGGCAGAAGCTTTAGCCGCACAAACTAAAGATACAGAATTGAAAGCTAAATTTGAGCCTTTGGCTAAAGCTTTAGCAGAGAATGAAGCTAAGATTTCTGCAGAACTTATTGATGCGCAAGGCAAAGCACAAGAAATTGGTGGTTACTATAGTCCCAATGATGAGCTTGCTGGAAAAGCTATGCGTCCGAGCGAGACATTTAATGCCGCCTTGGCTTCATTATAATATTTGTTATTAATACATACATGAGAAGTGCCATTTCTAAACAGAGGTGGCACTTTTTAATGAATTAGGTTTTTTCGGAAAGACGCTCTTTTCATCATTCCTTCATCTAAGTTTTTTATAGTCTCCAGAATGTTTTTTACAGTATTGATGTAGAACTTTTTATGGATGTTTTGGTAAGTATCTGTAGGTTGATGATAGTGCTTATGATTTTCTACGCCAAAATACAAGAAAGGAATTCCATGCTCAAAGAAAGAATAATGATCGCTTTGATTTGTCCAGTCATCTCTGTCGGTATGGATGTTATCGTGTCCTAAACGAATTTTAGCTTTATTTTCGCTTTCCGGGATATATTCTCTAAAAAATGGATAATGGTAAGTTCCGGCAATGTTTATCTCGTTTTTCGGACTGATGCCAATCATATCCATATTGATATTTAAAACAATATTGCTAGATCGCTTTAAATAGTCTTCCACAAAGAAAGAAGAGCCTTTTAGTCCTGCTTCTTCTGCATCAAAAGCTGCAAATATTAAGGTATGATAGGGTTTGTTTTTGGAAAAATAATCTGCCAGATAAAAAAGTGCTGCCACTCCAGAAATGTTATCATCTGCACCATTATATGTTTTTCCGTTTTTTACGCCCAGATGATCGTAATGAGCAGAAATAACCATGGTTTTGTCTGATGTGCCTTTTACGAGACCGATAATGTTAGTGCCGGTTAAACGCTTGTTATCTGTATCAAATGAAAAAAGTTGCCTGTAGCTGTTATTGGTGTAGGGCAATAAACTAATATCTTCAAATCTCTGAGCAATAAAATCAGCTGCTAATTCAGCACCTTTGGTTCCGGTTTTTCGGCCTTCGTATTTATCAGATGATAGTTCCTTTAAATCGTTAAGCAGGCTTTTGTTAAGCTGCGGCGAACATCCAACTAAAAGAAAGAGAATCAGAAAACCTGATTTGAATATATTTTTCATCAGTAAAAATCATATTTTTTTGAAAAAACACATACAAGTATATCTACAAAAATCGTTAAATTTAATAAAACGCAATTGCTTACAACTAAAACATAAGAATATGATAGCAGCAGAATTAATTCCGAAAGAGGAAATTTTGAGATATAAATTGGTAAGTGCTCCGGTAAAGCAAGCCAAGGAGCTATTTTTTGAAAAGTTAAACGGGGCCTTACGTTTAGGTAATGCTTTTAAAGCTAAGGCCAATTTGATTTTTAATACCACAGAAGGACCGAAAAAGGTAGAAACAACGGTATGGAATGTGAGTCCGGATTTTGTAGAGTTGAAAGGCGGAGTAGTAATACCGGTACAAAGTATACTGGAAGTTGAGTATTAAAAAAACAAAACTTAAGGTAATAAAAAATCCCTTATCTTAAACAGTAAGGGATTTTCTTTTTTAAATATAATGGATTATTTTATTATAATGCTTCAGAAACCACTTCTTTAACCTCAGGAATCATACGTTGTAATAAGCTTTGTATTCCAGATTTTAAGGTGATTGTTGACGAAGGGCATCCACTGCAAGAACCTCTTAATTCTACAGTTACTACACCATCTTCAAAAGATTTGTAGCTTATAGCGCCCCCATCTTGTTCAACAGCAGGCTTTACGTAGTCGTGTAAAATTTGCTGAATTTTAATCTCTATTTCTGATCCTTCAAAATTTACAGGCTCTTCAGATTTAGATTCTTGCACAGTATACTCAGATTCTACAGCGCCTTTTACAAATTCTTTCAAAAGCGGCTCTATATCAGCCCAATCTGCATCTCCCGTTTTTGTAATGGTAACGAAATTGCTCGCAAAGAATACTCCGTTTACAAAACTAAATTTATAAAGCTCAGAAGCGAATCTGGATACAGCTGCACTCTCTTTTGTCGCATAATCAACACTGCCATTAATTAAAAGCTTGTTTACAATGAATTTCATTGTGTTTGGGTTCGGTGTTGATTCGGTATATACTGTGATATTCATGTTTTTAAATTCTAATGAGAAACAAAAATACTAAAGCACATAGATATAAATTACTAATGGTTTTGTTTTTACGTGTCTATGACTTTATAAAGTTATATGATTACACAGATTTAGTTTAAAATATTAGTGAAATCAATTTAAACCTAAAAAATACCTGTATAATTAGAAGGCGTTATTTGCTTTAGCTCTGATTTTATGTTTTCAGAAACTTCTAAAGTATTAATAAATTCGGCTATGCTTTTGGCGTTAATACCTTCGTTGGTTCTGGTAAGCGCTTTTAAAGCTTCGTACGGATTTGGGTAATTCTCTCTTCTCAAAATAGTTTGAACTGCCTCAGCTACAACTGCCCAGTTATCTTCTAAATCTTGGCTAATGGCGCTTTCGTTCAGTAAAAGCTTGTTTAAGCCTCTGGTAGTTGCTTTTATAGCAATTAACGTATGTGCTAGCGGAACACCAATATTTCTAAGAACGGTAGAGTCTGTTAAATCTCTTTGCAAGCGGCTTACCGGCAATTTGGCAGCCAGATGTTCGTATAAAGCGTTGGCAATGCCGATATTTCCTTCAGAATTTTCAAAATCGATCGGATTTACTTTATGTGGCATAGCAGAAGAACCTACTTCGCCTGCTTTAATTTTTTGCTTAAAGTAATTCATGGAAATGTAGGTCCACATATCTCTGTCTAAATCAAGAACAATGTTGTTTATTCTCTTTAAAGCATCAAACAAAGCGGCCAGATTATCGTAATGCTCAATTTGTGTAGTGTATTGAGAGCGGCTTAATCTCAGTTGATTATTCACAAAGTTATTCCCGAAATCTTGCCAGTTGATGTTTCCATAGGCAACATGATGCGCATTAAAGTTACCTGTAGCACCGCCAAATTTAGCCGAAAACGGAACGGTTTTTAACTGTTCAAATTGTTTTTCTAAACGTTCTACAAATACCAGAATTTCTTTACCTAATTTAGTTGGTGACGCTGGTTGGCCATGTGTGTGTGCCAATAGCGGAATATTTTTCCATTCCTTAGCCAGATTTTTTAATAAATCAATCAACCCTTCAATTTCCGGATTAATAACATTTGCCAATCCTTCTTTTAAAGAATAAGGAATAGAAGTGTTATTGATATCTTGTGAGGTTAGGCCAAAGTGAATGAACTCTTTATAATCCGCTAAACCCAATTCATCAAATCTGTTTTTAATAAAATATTCAACCGCTTTAACATCATGGTTGGTGGTTTTTTCGATTTCTTTTATCTCCAGAATATATTCTTCTTTGAAATCTTTATATATCTCTCTTAAAGCTTCAAACTTATTTTGATTAAAGTTTTTTAATTGCGGAAGTGGAACCTGGCACAATGCAATAAAGTACTCTATTTCTACAAATACCCTGTATTTAATTAAACCAGCTTCTGAAAAATATTGGCCTAGTTGTTTTGTGGAATTGTAATATCTCCCGTCTACAGGGGAAACGGCATATAAAGAAGATAAAGTCATGTAAAGAATTTTTTGCGAAAATACGATTTTTAGACGTTAGATAATAGAGAAATTACTTCTCTTTAAAGCTTTGCTTTTAGCATTTAAGCATTTTGAACTATCTTTATCAACTATGAAGATTTTACATACCGCAGATTGGCATTTAGGCAAGCGTTTAGAGAAAATATCGCGTTTTCCAGAGCAGATTTTGGTATTGGAAGGGATTATCACTATCGCTGACCAACAAAATGCCGATGTGGTGCTTGTTGCCGGAGATTTGTTTGATAGTTTTAATCCGACGACAGAAGCGGTAGAACTTTTTTATAAAACACTTAAAAAGCTAAGCAATTATGGTAAAAGGCCTGTGATAGCTATTGCCGGAAACCACGATTCGCCAGATCGTATTGAAGCGCCAGACGTTTTAGCCAGAGAATGCGGAATTGTATTTGCCGGTTATCCGCATTCCCATATTCAGCTGCTCGAATTAGAATCTGGTGTTAAAATTACGCAAAGCGAACCCGGTTTTATAGAATTACAGCTTCCGCAATACACTTATCCGCTACGCTTGATTATAACTCCTTATGCCAATGAATATCGTTTAAAAACCTTTTTAGGTGTAGATGATGCAGAAACATCTCTGCGGGATGTATTAAGTGCGCATTGGCGATATTTGGCATCTAAATATTGCGATGATAAGGGCGTAAATATTCTTCTAACACATTTGTATATGATGAAGAAAGGAGAAGCGCCACCAGAGGAACCCGAAGATGAAAAACCGATATTACATGTAGGTGGTGCACAAGTTATTTACTCAGAGAATATCCCCAAACAGATACAGTATGTAGCACTGGGGCACTTGCACAGATTCCAGCAGATAGATAAAGAACCTTGCCCGGTGGTATACAGTAGCAGTCCGCTGTGCTATAGTTTTGCAGAAGCAGGACAGGAAAAATATGTGGTTATGGTAAATGCAGAACCGGCCGTTCTGGTTAATTACCAGAAAATAGCGCTAACGCAGGGAAGGAAGTTGTGGCGTAAAAAATTTGAAAGCGCAGAAGATGCTTTGTTATGGCTTGGCGAAAATCCAGAGGCATTGGTAGAGCTTACTTTGCTTACAGATGATTATCTAAAGGCCGATGAAAGAAAGAGATTATATCAGCAACATAATGGTATAGTAAGTCTAATTCCGCAATTAAAAACTACAGCTTTTGAAAACGTAAAAGAGCATAATATTGATTTAAATGAAGATATGGAAAGTCTTTTTATTCAGTATTTTAAGTTTAGAAATGGACAAGCACCCAATCAAGATTTATTGGATTTATTTAA
>PJUF01000179.1_pt1 | contig 56241 bp, 50 predicted proteins | sample 1512191 | NCBI WGS metagenome assembly PJUF01 (sample SAMN08177673, study PRJNA422409) | Feces metagenome, whole genome shotgun sequencing project. | isolation source: Chicken feces (3) enriched on wood chips | host: Gallus gallus | place: USA: Madison | collected 2015-01-15 | reverse complement strand
GGCTCGGGCAAGACGATGACGGCGCTGGCGGTGATGGGGCTGCTGCCCGAGGGCGCGCAGATGACCGGCACCCTCCGCTTCGACGGCGCGCCGATGCCCGAGGACGAGACGGCGCGCGCCCGGCTGCGCGGCCGGCGCATCGGCATGGTGTTCCAGGAGCCGATGACCTCGCTCGACCCGCTGCAGAAGGCCGGCGCCCAGGTGGCCGAGGCCATGGCGCTGGCCGGCCAGTCGGGCAATCTGCGCGACGAGGTCGAGGCGCTGTTTCGCGAGGTGGGGCTGGAGCCGGGCCACGCCGCGCGCTATCCGCACGAATTGTCGGGTGGCCAGCGCCAGCGCGTGATGATCGCCATGGCGCTGGCGGGCAAGCCGGATCTGCTGATCTGCGACGAACCCACCTCGGCGCTCGACCTCATCACGCAGCGGCGCGTGCTCGACCTCATCGACAGGCTGTGCACCGAGCGCGGCATGGCGCTGATGTTCATCTCGCACGACCTCAAGGCCGTGGCGGCGCTGTGCACGCGGGTCATGGTGCTGCGGCGCGGCGAGGTGGTGGAACTGGGCGACAAGCCGGAGGTGTTCGGCCATCCCCGGCACGACTACACCAAGCTGCTGCTCGCCGCCGGCCGCCACCGGGCCCGCACGCTGATGCGTACGCCCATCGGTGACGAGTTGCTGGCGGTGCGCACGCTGACGCGCCGCTTCCGCCAGCCCGACGTCTCCATCTTCGAGCCACGCCCGCCGCTGGTGGCGCTCGACGCCGTGAGCTTCACCCTGCGGGCCGGCGAGTCGCTGGCGCTGGTCGGGCCGTCGGGCTCGGGCAAGTCGACGCTGGCGCGCATCATCGCCGGGCTCGACCGGGCGACGAGCGGCACGCTCGAATTCGATCGGCAGGTCTATCACGGCGACGACCTGCCACGGGCGCTCAGGCGCGACATCAGCCTCGTCTTCCAGGACCCGTTCGGCAGCTTCAACCCGCGCCTCACCATCGGCGAGTCGGTGGCCGAGCCGCTGCGGCTGGAGCCGGGCACGCCGATGGACGAGCTGGGGCGGCGCATCGTCGAAGTGGTGCAGGCGGTGGGGCTATCGCCCGACATGCTGAGCCGCTATCCGCACGAATTCTCCGGCGGCCAGCGCCAGCGCTTCGCCATCGCGCGGGCCTTGATCACGCGGCCGCGGCTCATCGTTCTCGACGAGCCCGTGTCGGCGCTCGACGTGTCGGTGCGCGGCGAGGTGCTGGTGCTGCTCAACCGGCTGCGCGCCGATTTCGGCCTCACCTTCCTCGTCATCAGCCACGACCTCGACATGGTGCGCGTTGTTGCCGACCGGGTGATGGTGCTGGACAAGGGCCGCATCATCGAGACCGGCACGCCGGCGCAGCTGCTCGAAAAGCCGCAGGAAGCGCTGACGAAGGAACTTATCGCGGCGGGGTTGCCGGAGATCGGGATCGTGCCGGTGTGACGCCGTCGCAAGCCGGCAGTCGATCTGTCAGTGCATCACCGGCTTGCCGGCCTCGTCGAACCGGTGGAACAGGTCGCCGCGGGGCGAGAAGCTCAGCGCGTCGCCGGAGTGGTAGGCGGCCTTGCCGGGCTGGCGGACGACGATGGGCTCGGCCGAGCCGACATCGACATAGATGTAGCTGTCGGAGCCCAGATTCTCCGAATAGATGACCTTGCCGCTCCACACGCCGTCCTTGGGGACGATGTCGATATGCTCGGAGCGCACGCCCACTGTGTGGGCCTTGAACTTGTCGGCGAAATGGCCGGTGAGGAAGTTCATCTTGGGCGAGCCGATGAAGCCGGCGACGAACAGCGACTGGGGGTGCTCATAGAGCTCCATCGGCGTGCCGACCTGTTGGACCACGCCGTCCTTCAGCACGACGATCCTGTCGGCCATGGTCATGGCCTCGACCTGGTCGTGCGTCACATAGACCATTGTGGTGTTGGGCAGCTGCTCCTTGAGCTGGCCGATCTCCATGCGCATCTGCACGCGCAAAGCGGCGTCGAGGTTGCTCAGCGGCTCGTCGAACAGGAAGACCTTGGGGTCGCGCACGATGGCACGGCCGATGGCGACGCGCTGGCGCTGGCCGCCCGACAGCGCCTTGGGCAGGCGCTCGAGATAGCTCGTGAGCTGCAGCTTGTCGGCCGCCTCTCGCACCTTGCTGTCGATCTCGGCCCTCGGCATGCTCATCAGCTTCAGCGCATAGGCCATGTTGTCGTAAACGGTCATGTGCGGGTAGAGCGCGTAGGACTGGAACACCATCGCAATGCCGCGCTTGGACGGCGCCACGTCGTTCATCACGCGGCCGTCGATCTCGAGCGTGCCGGCCGAGATGTTCTCGAGCCCCGAGATGCAGCGCAAGAGCGTTGACTTGCCGCAGCCCGAGGGGCCGACGAAGACGATGAACTCGCCCGACTTGATGTCGAGATTGACGTCCTTGAGAATCTCGACGTTGCCGTAGCGCTTGTAGAGATTGGTGATCTTGAGATCCGACATCGAGGCCTCCCCTGCCTGATACGCTGCTAGCGCAGACTGCCAATGTAGGCACCGAACGGCGCCAGACTCAACGTTCCCTGGGCCGGCTCCTCGCCGATGCCGGGCGCCCCCGACGGCAGCAATTCGACCCCTTCGGGCACCGCGACGACGGCACCCTTCTCGCTCATGTTGAACACGCAGTAGAGCCGGGTGCCCTCATGCGCCCGGATGAAGGCGAGCACGCCCTCGGGCGCGTCGAGCGTTTCGATGCTGCCCTTGGCGAGCACCGGATGCTGCCGGCGAAAGGCCAGCATGGCGCGATAATGCGCGAGCACCGAGGCGGGGTCGTCGAGCTGGCGGTCCACCGCCTTGGTCAGATGGTCGGCCGGCACCGGCAGCCAGGCGCGGGTGGCGGTGGTGAAGCCGCCGAGCTGCGACTGGGTCTTCCACACCATCGGCGTGCGGCAGCCGTCGCGGCCCTTGAACTGCGGCCAGAACTCGATGCCGTAGGGATCGACGAGATCCTCGAAGGCGAGTTCGGCTTCGGTGAGCCCCAGCTCCTCGCCCTGGTAGAGGCAGACCGACCCCTTCATGCACAACAGCAGCGTGCAGGTGAGACGCGTGAAGGCCTCCTGCTGGCCATGCGTCGCCCAGCGCGAGATGTGGCGCACCACGTCGTGATTGGAAAAGGCGAGGCACACCCAGCCGTCGGGCGCCTGCTGCTCGGTGGCGTCGATCGCCTTGCGGAAATGTGCGGCGCTGAAGGCGCCGCCCAGATAGTCGAAGGTGTAGGCCATGTGCAGCCTGTCGCTGCCGGTCGTGTAGGCCGCCATCAGCTCGAGCTGGTGCTGGCTGTCGCCGATCTCGCCCACCGTTGTCTTGGCGCCGTATTCGTCCATCAGCGCCCGCAGGCGTGCGAGGAAGGCAAGGTTTTCGGGCTGGCTCTTGTCGTAGAGGTGCTCCTGGAAATTGTAGGGATTCACCGCCGGCGCCGTCGAGGCGTTGAAATCCTCGGGGCGGACCACCGGATTGTTCTCGAGCCCGAGCGAGTGGAAATAGAAGTTCACCGTGTCGAGGCGGAAGCCGTCGATGCCGCGCTCCAGCCAGAAGCGCATGTTGTCGAGCATGGCGTCGCGCACGGCCGGATTGTGGAAGTTGAGGTCGGGCTGGCTGGAAAGGAAATTGTGCAGGTAATACTGCATGCGCCGGCTGTCCCAGGTCCAGGCGCTGCCGCCGAAGATCGACAGCCAGTTGTTGGGCGGCGTGCCGTCGGGCTTGGGGTCGGCCCACACGAACCAGTTGGCCCGGTCGTTGGTGCGGTTGAGCCGGCTCTCCTGGAACCACGGATGCTTGTCGGAGCAATGGCTGATCACCTGGTCGATGATCACCTTGAGCTCGAGCGCATGGGCCTTCTCGACCAGCCTGTCGAAATCGCCCAGCGTGCCGAAGATCGGATCGACGTCGCGATAGTTGGACACGTCGTAGCCGAAATCCTTCATCGGCGAGGTGAAGAACGGGCTGAGCCAGATACCGTCGACGCCGAGATCGGCGACATAGTCGAGCCGCTCGGTGACGCCGACGAGATCGCCGATGCCGTCGCCATTGTGGTCCTGGAACGACCGCGGGTAGATCTGGTAGATCACCGCGCCGCGCCACCAGTCGCGATCGAGCACCGGTTCGGCCGGAGTCTTCTGCTCCGTCATCAGTGCCTGTGCGACCAAGATTTCTCCCCCTGGGCCGCGCTTGAGCGGCGATTTGCCAAAACGTTTTAGTAAGCTATTCTTAGCGTCGGAGCGGACGTGACGTCAACTCCGTGGGGAAGCGCGATACGGCTGGACCGCATCGCAAAAACGATTGAATATCAAATACCTATGGGACGGAAGCCAACGAAGCCGGGCACCGCGGCCAAGGCGGGCGCACGCAGTGTCACGATCAAGGACCTCGCCCAGGAGCTGGGGCTGTCCATCACCACCATCTCGCGGGCGCTGAACGGCTACCCCGATGTGGGAGAAAAGACCCGCGAGCGGATCAGCGAGGTGGCGCAGCGCCTGGGCTACAGGCCCAACCGCAACGCGCAGCGGCTGGTCACGCGGCGCACCCACAACGTCGCCTGGGTGCAGCAGGACAATGACCGCAAGTTCGTCGACCCGCACTTCGTCGAGGTGATGGCGGGCGTGCTGCGCGGGGCGCGCGCGCTCAACTACGACGTGGTGCTGACCAGCGAGACGCCGGAGCACGAGATGAGCGTCTACGACCGCTACGTCAACGACAACTCGGTCGACGGCTTCATCATCGACCTGCCGCGCGAGACCGACCGGCGCGTAAGCTTCCTGCTCGAGGCGGGCCGGCCGTTCGTCGTGCATGGCCGCGACGGACGCCCCGGCGCCTATGGCTGGGTCGACATCGACAATTACGGCAATTTCTACAAGCTGACGCGGCTGCTGCTGGCCAACGGGCACCGCCAGTTCGCCTTCATCAATGGCGACGAGGCCTTCACCTATGCGCTGCACCGGCGGCGCGGGGTGCTCGACGCGCTGGCCGATGCCGGCCTGCCGCCCGAGGCGGTGCGCGTCCTCAACTCGCTACACCCGATGGGCGACGCAGGCTACACCCTCACCCAGCAGGCGCTAGAGGATCCGAGGGTCACGGCGATCCTCTATTCCTCGACGCTGATGGCGGTCGAGGGCCATGCCGCCATCGTGCGCGGCGCGCCGGAGCGGCCGCTGGCCGTCGCCACCATGGACGACGAGCTGCACTATATCGACCTCACGCCCTTTGCCGGCCAGTTCACCACCGTGCGCTCCTCGCTGCGCGAGGCCGGTGCCGCGCTCATCACCGAGCTGGTGCGCCAGTGCAACGAGCCCGGCCCGGGCAAGGGCGTCATCGTGCCGTCGCGCTTCGAGGTGGCCGAGGGCATCGATCCGGCGGTGCTGGCCGAGCCGCTTCCCGCGCTGCGGCGCAAGGGCGCGCGCACGCTGCAGCCGGCCTGAGACAAAAAAGGCCGGCCACGAGGGCCGGCCCAGAGGTTCGCGGGAGGGCCTTCTTCTTATTTGACCGAACCCGCCAGCAGCCCGCGCACGAAGTAGCGCTGCAGCGAGAAGAAGACGATCAGCGGCACGACGATGGTGACGAAGGCGCCGGCGGTGAGGATTTCCCAGTTGTTGCCGCGCGAGCCGAGCAGCGAGACGAGCTTGCCGGTCAGCACCAGCTTGCTCTCCTGGGCGCCGAGGAAGACCATGGCGACGAGAAGGTCGTTCCACACCCACAGGAACTGGAAGATGGAGAACGCCGCCAGCGCCGGAAAGCTCAGCGGCAGCACCATGCCGGTGAAGATCTTGAAATGCGAGGCGCCGTCGATGCGCGCCGATTCCATTATCTCCTTGGGCAGGCCGACCATGTAGTTGCGCAGCAGGTAGATGGCGAGCGGCAGGCCGAAGGCCGTGTGCGCCAGCCAGATGCCGAGATAGGTCTTGCCGTCCTCGGCGCCGAAGGCCTTGGCGATGCCGTTGTAGAGCGACAGCAGCGGAATCAGCGACATCTGCAACGGCACGACCAGCAGCCCCACCACCATGGCGACGATGACGCCGCGGAAGGGAAAGCGCATCCACGCCAGCGCATAGGCGGCGAAGGCCGCCATCAGGATGGGAATGACCGTCGCCGGGATGGTGACGGTGAAGGAGTTGATAAAGGCGCGGAACACGCCGTTCGCCAGCAGCACCTCGACATAATTGTCGAGGGTGAAGCGCGGCGCGATCTGGGCCACATAGAACAGCCGCGGGCCGCGCGTGTGCTCGAGCCGGGTGTCGGACACCCAGGCATAGCTGCCATCGGCCTCGACGGTGATGGTGCCGCCCCCCTCCATCGGCATGGAGCCGCCGGCGGGGGTGGCGGCAGGCGCGTCGGCGCGCAGCCCGAAGCCCGACAGGGTCTTGTTGGGCTCGTTGTCGAAGACGTTGCCGTGGATAACGAAGCGACCGTCCTCCTCGACCTGCGCGTCGCCGGTAGGCAGGCGCACGACATTCTGGCTCTGCGAGGTGGCGAGCGCCGTCCACCAGCCGGAGACGGCGAGCTGGTCCTTGCCGCGCAGCGACGAGATCAGCAGGCCCGCCGTCGGCACCGTCCAGATGATGACGAGCACGAGCAGGGCGAGATGGGTGAAGATGCGGGCGCCGTCGATCCGCGCCAGCCAGTTGGGCGCGCTCGTCGTCGGGCGGGGGATTTCGGTGGCTGTGTCGACTGCGCTTGCCATCAGCGTGTCCCCTCCTCGGCATTGGCGCGGCGGATGTTCCACACCATGATGGGCAGCACGGCGAGCATGAGAATGACCGCGATGGTCGAGCCGCGCCCGTTGTCGAAGTTCACGAACATCCACTTGAACATGAGGTTGGCCAGCACTTCCGTGTTCCACTGGCCGTTGGTCATGGCGAAGATGATGTCGAACACCTTGAGGACGACGATGGTGATCGTCGTCCACACGACGACGATGGTGCTCCAGATCTGGGGGATCATTATGTCGAAGAAGATGCGGAAGCCGCTGGCGCCGTCGATGCGGGCGGCCTCGAGCGTTTCCTCCGGCACGCCGCGCAGCGCCGCCGAAAGGATGACCATGGCGAAGCCGGCCTGGATCCAGATGAGGATCACCATGAGCAGAACCGAGTTCCAGATGGGAATGGTTATCCAGGCCTGCGGCGGCAGGCCGAAGCCGGTGACGATGGCGTTGAGCAGGCCGATCTGCTGCTCGCCGGCAGCGCGGTAGTCGTAGACGAACTTCCAGATCACCGAGGCGCCGACGAAGCTGATGGCCATGGGCATGAACACCAGCGACTTGGCGATGCTGCCCCACCACAGCTTGTCCGCCAGCACGGCGATGACGAGGCCGAAGGCCGTCGCCAGCGACGGCACGATGATGAGCCACAGGATGTTGTTGAAGATCGACTGCCGGAAATTCCCGTCGCCGAAGGCCCAGACATAGTTGCCGAAGCCGATGAAGACGCCGTTCTTGTCGAAAAAGCTCAGCCGGAAGGTCTCGATCACCGGATAGACGAGATAGACGGTGAGAAACAGCAAGGCCGGGAAAAGGAAGAGCCAGGGCCGGATCTGGCTGCGCAGGTTGTCGCGCCGCGTGATCTCGTTGCCGCTGGAGGTCTCGGAGGAGAGAAACCTGTCGAGCAGCCAGTTGGTGCCCCAGAAATAGGCGAAGCACCCGGCCAGCGCGATGGCGATGGCAATGGCGGCGCCGAGAATCTGCTGCAGGATATCGCCCATCGAGCCGCCCCTCCCCAGGCTTAGCAGGACATTGAGCCGAGAAGGCCCGGCACCGTGGCGCCGGGCCTCGTTGCCGAGCCGCGCTCAGCCTATTTGATGGCGTCCCAGCTCGCCTGGATCTCGTCGCCGACGTCCTGGGCGGACTTGCCACCCACGAAATCGACCATGCCGGTCCAGAACGAGCCCGCGCCGATGGCACCCGGCATCAGGTCGGAGCCGTCGAAGCGGAAGGTCGTCGCCTCGAGCAGGATCTCGCCTTCCTTCTTCAGCGTCTCGTTGCCGTAGGTGTCGACATTGGCCGACTTCAGCGTCGAGAGGAAGCCCGACTGTGCCATCCAGATCTCGTTGGAGATCGGATTCTGCAGGAAGTCGATGAAGGCGTGCGCCTCGGGGCTGTCCTTGGTGATCGTTGCGAGCGTACCCGCGCCGAGCACCGGCTTGCCGAGATCCTTGCCGGCATAGGCCGGGAAGTAGAAGAAGTCGGCATCCTCGCCGAGCACCGTGCCTTCGGGGAAGAAGGACGGGATGAACGAGGCCTGATGGTGCATGTAGCAGGACGGCGGCACCGCGAAGAGGCCCAGCGGGCTCTCGCGGAAGTCGGTCGTCCCCACCGCGGCGGCACCGCCGGCAACCTTGGTGTCGTCCTTGGCGATCGAGCCGAAGATGTCGAGGGCCTCGATGATCCGCGGATCGTTGAACTTCACCTCGTTGGTGACCCAGCCGTCATAGACGTCCGGCGGCTGCGTGCGCAGCAGGATGTCCTCGATCCAGTCGGTGGCGGGCCAGCCCGTGGCGCCGCCCGAGCCGAGCCCGATGCACCACGGCGTGTTGCCGTCGGCGACCATCTTGTCGGTGAGGGCCATCAGGTCCTCGAAGGTCTCGGGCACGTCGTAGCCGGCATCGGCGAAGTTGTCGGGCGAGTACCAGACCAGCGACTTGAGGTCGGCCTTGTAGGGCACCGCGTAGAACTGGGCGTTGCCGTCCTTGTCGTTGTAGGTGCCGAGGCTCACGAAGGACGAACCGGCCGAGTTGTTCTCCTCGACCTGCCGCGCCACATCGTCACCGAGCGGCACGAGGTAGCCCTTCGAGGCCATATCGGCGAGCAGGCCCGGCTGCGGCAGGATGGTGATGTTGGCGGGCGAGCCTGCCGCCGCGTCGATCTGCGCCTGCTGCTCGTAGTTCTCGGACGAGCCGTATTCGACGTCGATGCCGGTGGCATCCTCGAAATAGGCCAGCACGGTCAGGAACTGCTCCTGGTCGCCGCCCTCGCGCCAGGGGCCCCAGATGCTGAGCTTCTTGCCCTCGAGGCCCGTATGGCTGTCGGCGAACTGCTGCAGCGCATCCCAGCTGAACGCACCTTCGCCCTTCGGATATTTGAGGTCCTGGGCGTTGGCATAGGCACCCGTGGCCAGCACGAGCGCAACGGCGGAAACCCCCGCCAAGAGGTATTTGTGCATGTCGTCCTCCCATCGCACAGTTGAGGCGCCGCCTGGCGCCCCCGCCTTCCCTGCTTTCCAAAACGTTTTGGAACCAAAACGTTTTGGGGCCCGGTTATCAAGCCTCGCACGGCGGTAAGCGGTGATGTAAAATTACATAAAGCAATGAGCGGAGCAAGCGGGTCCGCGGTACGCACGGGTACGGTGCTGCGGCGCCCGCGGCGGCCTGCGGAACCGGCTGAGACACAGGTCGCCGCGTCGGCGCGCCTCCCCCTTCTTGGGCGGGGGAGCGGCGAAGCCGGCGGGTGGGCTGCCATGGAACAGCGCTGGCAGCGGGGCGACCGAGTCGCGCCGGTGGACGTCCTTGCTTGTGCAGGGACGTCGCTGTGATGCGGCCTGCCGCGCGCCCTATCGCGTGTTGTGCAGCATGCCCTGGAAGGCACGATAGCTGCCCTTGGGGGTGCGGGCCTGCGTCTCGTAGTCGACATGCACGATGCCGAAGCGGGACGAATAGCCCTCGGCCCACTCGTAATTGTCGAGCAGCGACCAGGCGAAGTAGCCGCGCACGTCGGCGCCCTGCTGCTGGGCGTCGAGCACCGCCTTGAGATGTCCGTCGTAGAACTCCACGCGGCGCGTGTCGTCGCTCTCGGACATGCCGTTTTCGGTGACGTAGATCGGCAGCTTCGTGTATTCGCGCGCGACGCGCACCAGCAGGTCGGTCAGGCCCTGGGGATAGATTTCCCAGCCGAGGTCGTTGGTCGGCAGCGGCCCCTTCACCTGCCTGATGGGGAAGGCCGGGCGGCTGTCGTCCCAGGCATAGAGCCCGCGCGAATAGTAGTTGATGCCGGCCCAGTCGAGCGGCCGACTCACGACCTCCATGTCCTTCTGCCAGTCGACCGGCAAATAGGGCTCGAGGATCTGCGTCAGCACCTCGGGATACTGGCCCTTATAGACGCCGCCCAGGAACCAGCGGTTGAACAATGCATCGCCGATGTCGGTGGCGCGCTGGTCCTCCTCCTTGTCCGAGGCCGGCTCGGACTTTTCGAGGTTCATGACGATGCCTATATTCTTGACGCCGTTGGCGCGCAGGGCATCGACGCCGGTACCGTGCGCCAGCAGCACGTGGTGCATGGCGCGGGCGCCGGCGCGCAGGTCGCGATAGCCGGGGGCATGGACGCCGAGAATGTGGCTCAACACCGATATGCACCAGGGCTCGTTGATCGTGGCCGTGGCGTGCAGGCGGTCGCCATAGTGCTTGGCCACCAGCGCGGCATAGTCGGCGAACCAGCCCGCGATGTCGCGGTTCATCCAGCCGCCGCGATCCTGCAAGGGGCTCGGCAGGTCCCAGTGATAGAGCGTCGCGAAGGGCTTCAGCCCGCGCTCCAGCATGCCGTCGATCAGCCTGTCGTAGAAATCGAGCCCGGCCTGGTTGATGGCGCCGGTGCCCTCGGGGATGAGTCGCGGCCAGGCCAGCGAGAAGCGATAGCCGTCGAAGCCGCCGTCGCGGATGAGGTCGAGATCCTCGGGCCAGCGATTGTAGTGGTCGCAGGCCATGCGCCCGTCATCGGCGTTCTTCACATTGCCGGGCGTGGCGGCGAACGTGTCCCAGATGCAGGGGCCGCGACCGTCGGTCTGGCCGCCCTCGATCTGGTAAGCGGCGGTGGCCGCGCCGAAGACGAAGTTGGGCCCGAACTGGCCACGCTCGACTGAAAACATTGAACCTCCCGCCGGAAATGACGGCGCCACGGCTCACCAGAACCACGCGCCTATGTAATCGATTGCATAGCAGCCGTTTCGACGGCTGTCACGCGGCCCCGAGCGACGGATTGCGTTCGAGGATTTCGCGCGCGATGGCGCGGAAGGCGACGGCCTGGGCGCCGGCCGGATCGACCGCAACGACGGGCCGGCCGGCATCCGAGCTCTCGCGGATCGCCATGTCGAGGGGCACTTCGCCGAGGAAGGGCATGCCCATGCCCGCTGCCGCCTCGGCGGCGCCGCCATGCCCGAAGATATCGTAGCGCGCGCCGGTATCGGGCGCCACGAAGTAGCTCATGTTCTCGACCAGCCCGAGCAGAGGGATATCGAGCCGCTTCATCATGTCGACGGCCTTACGGGCGTCGATCAGCGCGAGATCCTGCGGGGTCGAGACGATGACGGCGCCGGCCAGCACCGCCTGCTGGAACAGCGAGATCTGGATGTCGCCGGTGCCGGGCGGCAGGTCGACGACGAGCAGGTCGAGACCGCCCCAGTCGGTTTCGCGCAGCAGCTGGCGCAGGGCGGAGGTGGCCATCGGGCCGCGCCAGACCACCGCCTGCCCCGGCGTCAGCATGGAGCCGATGGAGATGGCGCTGATGCCGTAGGCCTCGTGCGGCGAGAAGATGCCGTCCTCGCGCACGGCGGGCTTGCCCTCGATGCCGAGCAGCCGCGGCACGGAGGGTCCGTAGAGGTCCGCGTCGAGCAGGCCCGTCTTCAGCCCCCCGGCGGCGAAGGCCAGCGCCAGATTGGCGGCAACGGTGGATTTTCCCACCCCGCCCTTGCCCGACCCGACGGCGATGATGTTGCGGATGCCCGGGACGGGCGTCTTCGGCGGTGGGCCGGGGCGGCGCTGCGCCGCGGCCTGGCCGGTCGCCGGCGGGCGGTCGGAGGTGACCGAGACCATCACCTTGCGGCCACCGGCCGCCGCTCCCGCGGCCTGCTGGGCGGCCTCGCGGGCGGGACCGAACGCCGCCTCCATCCCCGGCTGGACGGAGATGGCAAAGGCGACGGCGCCCTTCGTCACGATGATGTCGGAGAGCCCCGAATAGGCGGCGAGCGTGCCGCCGCCGGGGATCTCGACCCCCGCCAGGGCGGCCTTGACCGCGCCGGCGATGTCGGCGTCGGCCATCAGAGGATCGACTGGCCCGTCGACTTCCAGTCCTTCACGAAGTTTTCGAGGCCGCTTTTGGTCAGCGGATGGTCGGCGAGCTTGTAGATCACCGCGGGCGGGATCGTCGCAACGTCGGCGCCGGCCAGCGCCGCCTGCGTCACATGATTGGCCGAGCGGATGGACGCGGCGAGAATCTGCGTCGTGAAGCTGTAATTGTCGTAGATTTGGCGAATCTGCTCGATTAGCTCCATACCTTCGAGGTTGATGTCGTCGAGCCGGCCGATGAAGGGCGAGATGTAGGTCGCACCGACCTTGGCGGCGAGCAGCGCCTGGTTGGGCGAAAAGCACAGCGTGACATTGGTCTTGATGCCGTCGGCGCCGAGGCTCTTGGTGGCGCGCAGGCCGTCGAAGGTGAGCGGCACCTTGACGACGACGTTGTCGGCGAGCTTGGCCAGCACGCGCCCCTCGGCCATCATGCCGTCATACTCGGTGGCGGCCACTTCGGCCGAAACGGGACCGGGAACGATGGCGCAGATTTCCTTCACCACCTCCTTGAAATTGCGGCCGGACTTGGCGACCAGCGACGGATTCGTCGTGACCCCGTCCAGCAGGCCCATCTCGTAGAGCTTCCTGATGTCCGCGATCTCGGCGGTATCGACGAAAAACTGCATCTTTCCTCTCCAGCAATAGCGATATTTCTTGTGGTGTAGATAGGCAATTTGCGGCGCGCCGGAAAGGTGCGCCAACGGGGAAAATCATCGCAGGGCGAGGGATTAAGCGGCAGTTGCGCCTATTCGCCGGGATATAGGCGGTCGCGGCGCGTCAGGTCCCACAGGGTCCATTTCGCGCCGGCCAGCGGCGCTCTCCAGCGTTCGCGAGCAATTTCAGCCATTGCGGGCCAGCTCGTTCATCTCACCCCGCGGCGCGAACCAGGTATTCCGCCAGTTGCTCCACGCGGTCCTCGGGGATGCCGGCGACGTTGATGCGGCTGTCGTTGATCATGTAGACGGCATCGTCCGCCTTGAGCTTCTGCACCGCATCGGGCGGCAGGCCGAGCAGCGAGAACATGCCGGAATGCTCGGCGATGAAGTCGAAGTCCTTGGCGTTCGACTTGCGCCGGATCGCTTCGGCGAGCTTCACGCGCAGCCGCTTCATGCGCTCGCGCATCTCGGTGAGCTCGGCGGCCCATTCGGCGCGCAGCGCCTCGTCCTCGAGGATCACGCGCACGATCTCGGCGCCGTGGTCGGGCGTCTGCGAGATGGTGCCGCGAATGACGTTCTGCATCTGGCTCGACACGACATCGGCGCTCGCCGCATCGGCCGCGATGGCGATGGCGACGCCGGCGCGCTCGCGATAGAGCCCGAAATTCTTGCTTGCGGAAAAGGCGATCATCGACTCGGGCACGCTGGCGGCGACCTTGCGGGTGCCGTAGGCGTCCTCGTCGATGCCCTCGCCGAAGCCGAGATAAGCGAGGTCGATCAGCGGGAAGGCGCCGGTGCGCTGGAGGCTTTCGGCCACGCTGTCCCACTGCGCCGGGGTGAGATTGGCGCCCGTCGGGTTGTGGCAGCAGCCATGCAGCAGCACGATGTCGTCGCTGCCGAGCCCGTCGATCACCCGCATCATGGCGTCGAAGTCGACGGCGCGCGTCTGTGGATCGAAATAGGGATAGGTGGCGGGCGTGAGGTTGGCGTTCTCGGCCAGCGGCAGGTGGTTGGGCCAGCTCGGGTCGGAAATGTAGATCCTGCCGCCGGGCCGGGCACGGCCGAGCACATGCATAAGGATCATCAGCGCGCCGGTGCCGCCGGCGCCGTTGACGCAGCGGATGCGCGCGGCGTCGACGGTTCCGGCCAGCGCCAGGTCGACGACGGCGCTCGAGAATTCCTTGTTCCCGACGACGCCCTTGTAGGTCTTGGTGCCGGCCGCATCGAGGATGCGCTGCTCGGCCTTTTTCACGGCCGACATGATCGGGGTGTTGTTCCGCGGGTCCTTATAGACGCCGACGCCAAGGTCGATCTTATCGGTGCGGGGGTCGGCGGCGTACTCGGCCATGAGCACGAAAATCTTGTCGAGGGTGGCCTTTTGCAGGGATTCGAACATGTTTGAGCCCGGGAGGAAATGCGGGGGTGTTATAGGCGGCAGGTGCGGATTTGCTAGCGTTTTATGCCGAGCCGGTCGAGTTCGGCGAGGATCGCCGGCACGGCCGCGAACAGGTCGGCCACCAGCGCCACGTCGGCGATCTGCATCAGCGGCGCCTCGGGATCGGAATTGACCGCGAAGATCGCCCGGGCGCCCTGGATGCCCGCGAGGTGCTGCAGCGCCCCGGAAATGCCGATGCCGACATAGAGATCGGGCGCCACGATCTTGCCCGTCTGGCCCACCTGCACCTCGTTGGGCGCGAAGCCCGCATCGACCGCGGCACGGGTCGCCCCGACCGCCGCGCCGAGACACTGGGCAAGGTCCTCCACCAGCGCGAATTTGTCGCCCAGCGGGATGCCGCCGGCAACGACGATCTGCGCCGTCGACAACTCCGGCCGCGTGCTGTCGCTGCGCGCCTCGTCGACGATGGTGACGGTCCCCGCTTCGCCGCCGGCGATGGTCTCGACCGGCGCCGCATTGCCGGTGCGCGCCGGCGCGAAGGCCGAGGCGCGCACCGTCAGCAGATGCGTCGCCTGCCCGTCGCTCACCGTCTCGATGGCGTTGCCGGCATAGATCGGCCGCTCGAAGCGCGTCGGCCCGAGAATGGCGGTCACGTCCGTCACCGGCATCAGGTCGAGCAGCGCGGCAAGGCGCGGGATCGTATCGCGCCCCGTCGCGTTGGCGGCAGCGACGATGTGCGTATAAGGCCCGGCGAGCCGCGCCAGCAGTGCCGCCAGCGCATCGGCGGTGCGCGGCAGGTCGGTGGCGAGTACCTTGCTGACGCCGGCGAGGGTGCGTGCCGCGTCGGCGGCCGGCGCGTCGGCAAGCAGCTCGACCGGCCCCAGTTCGGCGGCTGCAGCCACGATGCGGGCCGTGGCCGGCGTCAGCTGCCCGTTATCCGTATCGGCGAGAACGAGGACGGCCATCAGCGCGGCTCCATCCTGTCGAGCTCGGCCGCGATGGCGGCGGCGAACTCCTCGGGCGTCGCGACGACGCCGCCCTTTTCCCGCTCGCGCGGCGGTGCCACCGCCTCGACCACCAGCCGGGGCGTGGTGTCCATGCCGAGCCCGGCCACCGCCTTGATCGCCAGCGGCTTGGCGCGCGCCTTCATCACCATGGGCAGGCCGACATTGCGCGGCTCGTTGAGCCTCAGATCGGCCGTCACCACCGCCGGCAGGGGCATCCGCAGCGTCTGGCGGCCGAAATCGACCTCGCGCGTCACCGTGGCCGTGCCGTCCGCGAGCGCGATGTCCGAGGCGAATGTCGCCTGCGGCCAGCCCAGCAGGGCAGCCAGCATCTGGCCGACATGGTTGCTATCGTCGTCCACGGCCTGCTTGCCGAGCAGGACGAGGCCGGGCTTTTCCTCGTCGACGACATGCCGCAGCAGCTTGGCCACGGCCAGTGTCTCGAGCCGCGCGTCGGTTTCGAGCAACAGGCCGCGATGCGCGCCCATGGCGAGGGCGCTGAGCAGCACGTCGGTGGCGGCCTTCGGCCCGATGGAGACGGCGACGATCTCGTCAGCCTGTCCGGCCTCGGCCAGCCGCACCGCCGCTTCCACCGCGTGGCGGTCGAAGGGATTCATGGACTGCCTGAGATTTTCGGTCTCGACGCCGCTGCCGTCCGGCTTCACCCGGATGCGGATGGCATGGTCGATCACGCGCTTGACGGCAACGACAATCTTCATGGCCGGCGCTATCGCAAATGCGGCTTTGAAGGGCAAGCAGCGCGCGCGCAATGCCATGCTCCAGCGAGCCCGTTTGGGAGAACGACAGCCTCCGGCGGCAAGGGTTGACCTTTGCATCCCCGACCCGGCACATTGCGTTTTTGCCCAAGAGTTCGCTCATGCCCGTCATCAATCGCGTCGCCGAGTTCCAACGCGAGATCGCCGCATGGCGGCAGGATTTCCACCGGCATCCCGAGCTGCAATATGACGTGCAGCGCACGGCCGGGCGCGTCGCCGAGCTGCTGCACGGCTTCGGCGTGGACGAGGTGGTGACCGGCCTCGGACGCACCGGCGTCGTCGGCGTGATCCGCGGGCGCAGCGGCGGCGACGGCAAGGTCATCGGCCTGCGCGCCGACATGGACGCGCTGCCCATCGCCGAGCGTACCGGCAAGCCCTATGCCTCGACCGTTTCCGGCAGGATGCATGCGTGCGGCCATGACGGGCACACGGCCATGCTGCTGGGGGCCGCGAAATATCTCAGCGAGACGCGCAATTTCGCCGGCACGGCGGTGGTCATCTTCCAGCCGGCCGAAGAAGGCGGCGCGGGCGGGCGGGCCATGCTCGAGGACGGGCTGGTCGAGCGCTTCGGCATCACCGAGTTCTACGGGCTGCACAATCTTCCCGGTCTCGCCGCCGGCCGCTTCGGCATCCGCGAGGGCGGCATCATGGCGGCCACCGACGAGTTCCAGATCACCATCGAGGGCAAGGGCGGCCACGCCGCGCTGCCGCACAACACCGTCGATCCCATTACTATCGCGGCGCAGCTCATCCTGGCGCTGCAGACGATCGTGTCGCGCAATGTCGACCCGATGCGCGAGGCGGTGCTGTCGGTGACGATGGTCGAAGCGGGGCAGGCCTTCAACATCGTCCCGCGCTCGGTCAAGCTCACCGGCACCGTGCGCACGCTGGACGAGACGGTGCGCGCCTTCATGGAGGAGCGACTGCGCGCGATCACCAACGGCATCGTCGCGAGCTTCGGCGCCAGCGCGACGATCCACTACCGCAACGGCTATCCGGTGACGGTCAACGCGCCCGGCCCCACCGCCTTCGCGGCCGGGGTGGCGCGCGAGATCGCCGGCGTCGACGCGGTCGACGCGAATGCCGACGGCACGATGGGCGGCGAGGATTTCGCCTATATGCTGCAGGCGCGCCCCGGCGCCTATATCTTCCTCGGCAATGGCGACTCCACCGACCTGCACACCGATACCTACGATTTCAACGACGAGATCATTCCGGTCGGGGTCAGCTACTGGGCGCGGCTCGTCGAGAGCGCGCTGCCGGTGACGCCATGAGAACCCTGCTTGCCGCGCTGCTCGTTTTCGTCGCCACGCCCGCCCTAGCGGTGCCCTTCTGCCATGCGCCGCGCGGCGGCAGCGCCATCGTGCTGCAGTTCGAGATCGGCGATCTGAGCGAGACCGACAGGGCGAAGTTCTACGAGCAGCGCCTGCGCGCCCGCGGCATCGACGCCGCCGACACCCGGCTGTGGAACGGCTGCATCCAGACCTTCGTCACCGAGAACGGCCGCTTCACCATGCGCTTCTTCGATCCGTGGACGCTGGAAGAGATTCCCGTGAACTGAGCGGCCCCGCCCCCACGCGCAACGCGCCGGTTCCCTGTCCAGAACCTTGCGGCGAATTCATCAATGTTCATCGTGCGGTAAGTGGCAATCGCAGCGCGGCGACTCCAGATGTTCAGGCGTTCCTCCCGAACCTATGGAGCTTCAGATGAAACGACTCTCACTTCTCGCAATCGGTGCAGCGCTGGCGCTGGGCGGCGCGGCAGCCCCTGCCCTTGCGGCACCCGGCGCCGTCCCCTTCTGCGCCAGCGGCAGCGACAGCGCGCATCTCGACCGGCGCGCCGACATGCTCGCCGGCGAGTTGCAGCTTTCCAGCAAGCTCGCTTCGAGCATCGAGGTCTGGAATGGCTGCTTCAAGGTCATGACGACCAGCGCCGGCGGCGCGACGACGAACGCGTTCTACGACCCGGATTCGCTGCGGCTCGTCGCGCAGATGGGCTGACGCCTCATGGGCGCGGGAGCGCAAGGCTCCCGCGTCAGCCCTTGACCCCGCCCTCGGCCAGCCCGCTCACCAGGTAGCGCTGCGCCATGAGGAAGACGATGGTGATGGGCAGCCCGCTGAGGATCGCGGCGGCGGCGAAATCGCCCCACAGATACTTGAACTCGTTGAGGTAGAGGCGCGAGCCCACGGCCAGCGTCAGATTGTCGTTGGAGCGCAGCAGCACCGAGGCGATGGGGTAGTCGTTGATGGTGCCGATGAAGGCGAGCACGAACACCACCGAGATGATCGGCACCGCCAGCGGCAGGAAGATGAAGCGGAAGGTCTGCCAGGGCGTCGCGCCGTCGATCTGGGCGGCCTTGTCGAGGGCCGGGTCGACCGCATCGAAATAGCCCTTGATGGTCCAGATATGCAGCGTCACGCCCGACAGGTAGACGGCGATCACCGCCCAGTGGCTGTCGATGGCGAGCGCCGGGGCCACCGCCCCGAGGCTGTCGAAAATGGCATAGAGCGCGACCAGCGCCAGCGTCGTCGGGAACATCTGGATGATGAACAGGCCGTCGAGCAGCGCCGCCCGCCCGGCGAAGCGCACCCGCGCGAAGGCGTAGGCCGAGACGGTCGAGACGACGACGATGCCGATCGAGGCGATGATGCCGATCTTCACCGAGTTGAACATCCACAGCAGCACCGGATAGGGCGGCGCGACCACGGTGCCGTCGGGCCGCGTGAACGGGACGCCGAAGGCGAGATACCAGTGCTCCAGCGTCGGATGCTCGGGCCAGAGCGAGCCGATGGTGAAATTGCCCTCGCGGAACGAGATCGAGATCACGACGAGGAAGGGGAACATGATCAGGCAGATGAAGGCGATCATGAAGGCATGAGCCCCGAGCCTCTTCCAGAACAGCTCGCGCGGATGCTCGACGATCATGGCCGGTGCTCCCTGTGCTGATGCCTTGCCGCGATCCGCGATCGCGCGCGTCCCCTCCGTCTCATCGCACCCCTCCCGCGACGCGGCGCATGGCGGCAAAGTTGGCGTAGGCGATGCCAGCGACGAGGATGAAGATGATCAGCGTGATGGCGCCGGCGAGGCCGAATTGCTGGCCGGAATCAAGGAAGCTTATCCTGTAGGTGAACGAGCCGAGGATGTCGGTCTGGCCGGCGGGGATCACGGTGCCCGGCATGTCCGGCCCGCCGCGGGTCAGCAGCAGGATGAGCACGAGATTGTTGAAGTTGAAGGCGAAGCTGGCGATCAGCAGCGGCAGGAAGGGCGGCACGATCTGCGGCAGCGTGATGGTGAAGAAGACGCGCAGCGAACTGGCGCCCTCGAGCGCTGCCGCCTTCTTGTGGTCCTCGGGCACCGATTGCAGGAAGCCCATGGCCAGCAGCATCATGTAGGGATAGCCGAGCCAGACATTGACGATCAGCACCATGGTGCGGGCCAGCATAGGGTCGGTGGTCCACAATGGCCGGGTGCCGAACACTGCCTCGATCACCATGTTGATCTCGCCGAAATTCTGGTTGAACATCCCGCGGAAGATCAGGATCGAGATGAAGGCCGGCACCGCGTAGGGCAGGATCAGCAGCAGCCTGTAGATCGCCTTGAAGCGCAGGTGCGGCCATTGCAGGATGGTCGCCAGCAGCAGGCCCAGCCCGAAGGTCAGCGTCACCGACAGCGTGGCGAAGACGATGGTCCACACGAAGATCGTCAGCATCGGCGCGCGGATACCCTCCGACGTGAAGATGCGCCGGAAATTGTCCCAGCCGATCTGCACGCGCCAGCCCGGTGCCACCGTCTGGCCGGCATCGTTGACGTAGAAGCCGCGCGTATGGTCGGGGGTGAGCACGCCGCCATCGGCCGTCGAGACCAGCCGGCCCGCCTCGTCCTCCTGCCATGCCGGCTCGACGGAGGCAAAGGTCCTCAGCCCCGACTGCCGCAGCGGCGTGCCGTCGGGCAGCGTCACGGTGACGACCCCGAGCGCGCCGCGCAGCGGAACGATGTCGCGCAGCGCCAGAATTTCGGCCGGCGCCGCATCGACCGGCGCGGCGGAGACGTTCGCCTCCGCGCCGTCGAGGGCCAGCGGCTCGGAGAGGAAGCCGCCCTCCCCCTCGGGCAGGAAAATCCGGTACGCCGCGCCGTCCGCCGTTACCGCAAACGGGCGTTCGCTGTCGGGGTCGACGATCTTGTTCTGCATCAGCACGCCGCGAGCGCGCTCGAAGGTCAGCAGATTGAACGAGGAGTAATTGGTGAAGCCCAGATAGACCGTATAGACGACCGGGAAGGCGACGAAGAGCGCGATCGCGGCGATGCCGGGATAGATGAAGCGGGTCGAATAGAAGCGGCGCGTGCCGAAGACCAGCGCGAAGCCGACGGTCAGCGCGAACAGCAGGGCACCCAGCACCGCCTCGCCCTGCGCGTAGAGGTTCCACACCATCCACAGCAGCAGCACGCTGAGCAGCGCGACGACGCCGAGGCCGAGCCAGCCCAGCGCCGGGCGGGCCGGCGGCGCGGATGGCGCGGGTGCGGCGAGTTCGGTCATGTCCCCTCCCGAAAGCCGAAGGGCGGCGGCGCCGGAGCCCCGCCGCCCGCTGCCTGCTATTCGCCGAGGATGCGCCGCGCCGCGTCGTCGAGCGCGGGCTTCACGTCCTGGGCGCCGCTGGTGATGTTGCTCAGCGCCGGCCCCATCGCCGACCAGAAGGCCCCCATTTCGGGGTTGGACGGCATGGGCACGCCGATCGCGGCGTTGGCGAGGGTCGCCTTCACGTCGTCGTCGGCGCTCTCGCCCACGCTGATGTCGGCCACGGCGCCGAGTGCGCCATTGGCGTTCCACGCCGTCAGCCCGTCATCGGAGAGCATGTAGTTCTCGATCAGTTCCTGGGCGAGGTCCTTGTTCGGCGAGGCGGCATTGATGGCCAGTGCGATGACGCCGATGAAGGGTTTTGCCGCGGCGCCGTCGACGCTCGGCAGCGGGGCGATGCCGATGTCGACGCCGGCCTGGCGGTAGCCCGCCCACGACCACGGCCCGTTGATGACCATGGCCACATCGCCATTGCTCATGGCGCCGTCGGTGACGCCGCCGTCGACGCCCTTGGGCATGGTGCCGCCGTCGATCAGCGACTTCAGCATCTCGCCGCCCTTGAGGGCGCCGTCATTGTTCACGCCGGTGTCCTTGCCGTCGTAGTTGCCGGACGCATCCTTCTGGAAGGCGTAGCCGCCATTGGCCATCAGCAGCGGGAAGGTGAAGTAGGTGTTGTTGTAGTCCCACATGATGGCGGTCTTGCCGGCGGGCACCTCGAGCGCGGAGATTTCCTCGAACGTGGCGGGCGGGGCCGAAACCAGCGCCTTGTTGTAGATCAGCGCGATGGCCTCGACGAAGACCGGATAGCCCCAGATCTTGCCGCCCGAGGTGACGCCGTCCCAGGCGCTGTCGAGAATGCCGGAGCGGAAGTCGGCGCTCGGTTCCACCGCCGAGATCAGCCCGCCCGCGGCCCATTCGCCGAAGCGGTCATGGGCCCACATGACGATGTCGGGGCCGTCGCCGGTGGCCGCGGCCTGCTGGAACTTGTCGGGCACCGGATCGACGACCTCGACGGTGACGTCGACGCCGAGGTCGTCGGTGAATTTCTGGACGACCTGGCGCAGCGCCGCGTCGTCGCGGTTGGCGCCGATCCAGATCAGCAGCTTGCCTTCCTCGAGGGCGAAGGTCATCGAGGTGGAGCCGAGCAGCAGCGCGGTTCCCAGTGCGAGCGATACGATGGTCTTCATCACTTGTCCTCCCAGACAGGTTTACCGCCCGGTCCCATTGCCGGGGCGGCGTTTCAGCTTCGGGTCCTCGCCCTCCGCCTGAACTGCAGGCGCAACGGCTCCTCCAGCCGCTCGCCGAAGATCGCAAAGCCGTTGGGGCCGAGCACGAGCCGGCCCCGCCTGCGTTCCGCCGCCTGCGACAGCAGCGTCTCGGTCTCGCCGTCAAGGGTTACCCGCACGGTCGCCGGCGACAGATTATAGACGCACAGCAGGCTCTCGTCCGCATTGGCGCGCCGGAAGGCGAGTACCGGCTCGCCGGTGCGCTCGAAGACGAGATCGCCGTTGACGAGCGCCGGATGCGCTTTGCGGAAGGCAAGCGCCGCGCGGTAGAAATTGAGGATCGAGTCGGGGTCGGCGTTCTGGCCGGCGACGTTCAGCGCCGAATGCTCGGGCTTGACCGGCAGCCAGGGCCGCGCCGTCGAAAAGCCGTTGGGCGCCTTGCCCTTCTCCCACGGAATAGGCGTACGTTCGCCGTCCCGGCCCTTGTATTCGGGCCAGAAGCGGATGCCGGGCGGGTCGGTCAGTTCCTCGAACAGGATGTCCGCCTGCGGCAGGCCGAGTTCCTCGCCCTGGTAGATGCAGATCGAGCCCCGCAGCGCCACCAGCAGCGCCGCCGACTGGCGCGCCAGCGTGTCGCCGTCGAGCGCGTGCTCGCCCCAGCGGCTCACATGGCGGTCGACGTCGTGGTTGGAGAAGCTCCAGCACGGCCAGCCGTCCTTGTTGGTGTTGAAGAAGCGCTCGAGCTTGCCGCGGAAATGGGCGGCGGTGAACTCCTTGCCCAGCAGGTCGAACGTATAGGCCATGTGCAGCTTGTCACCGCCCGAGGTGTATTCGCCCATGAGCCGCAGCCCGACATGGCTGTCGCCGACCTCGCCGACGGTCGTCGTGCCGGGGAACTGGTCGAGCAGCGTACGGATGCGCTTCAGGAAGGCGACGTTCTCGGGCTGGCTCTTGCCGTATTTGTGCTCCTGCATGTCGTAGGGGTTGACGGCATAGGGCAGATGACGCGGCAGCCGTGCCGCCGGGTTGTTCCTCAGCTGGCGGTCGTGGAAATAGTAGTTGACCGTGTCGAGGCGGAAGCCGTCGACGCCGCGCTCGAGCCAGAAGCGCAGCACGTCGAGCACCGCGTCCTGCACCTCGGGGCTGTGGAAGTTGAGATCCGGCTGGTCGCTGAGGAAATTGTGGAAATAATACTGGCCGCGGCTCGGGTTCCACTCCCAGGCGCGCCCGCCGAACACCGAGGGCCAGTTGTTGGGCGGCGAGCCGTCGCGGCGCGGGTCCGCCCACACATACCAGTCGGCCCGCGAATTGGTGCGGCTCAGCCGGCTCTCGCGGAACCACGGGTGCTTGTCCGAGGTGTGGCTCAGCACCTGATCCATGATGACCTTGAGGCCGAGCGCATGGGCCCGCTCGATGAGATTGTCGAAATCCTCGAGCGTGCCGAACAGGCGGTCCACTTCCTTGTAGTCGGACACGTCGTAGCCCATGTCGGCCTGCGGCGACTGGGTGATGGGCGACAGCCAGATGCAGTCGACCCCCAGCGAGGCGATGTGGTCGAGCCGGCGCATGATGCCCGGCAGGTCGCCCACGCCATCGCCATTGGTGTCCTGAAAGGAGCGCGGATAGACCTGATAGATCACTCCGCCGCGCCACCATTCCCGCATGGGCAAGAACCTCCCGTCCCCCGCCTCGCCGGCCACGGGACCGGGGGAGTTATACAAAGCCTGCTGCCGGCGTCAAACCGGTTTGAGCATCACGATGGCCGCCAAGCTGGATTGAGTTGCGCCGCTGCCTGTGCAAATTTCAAACCGGTTTAGACGCCGGTTGGGAGGATCGAGGTGACGACCCTGCGCGAGCTCGCATCGCATCTGGGGCTGTCGCCCGCCACGGTGAGCCGCGCGCTCAACGGCTTTCCCGAGGTGGGCGAGGCGACGCGGCGGCGCGTGCTCGAGGCCTCCGAACAGCTGCATTACAAGGCCAATTCCAGCGCACGGCGGCTCGCCACCGGCAAATCGGGCATGGTGGGGATGATCTTCCGCGCCACGCAGAACCTGCTCGTCGACCCACATTTCGTCGATTTTCTCGCCGGACTGTCGGTCGGGCTCGCGGCGCGCGACATCGATCTCATCATTCACACCGCCTCGCATGGCGAACTGGGCTCCCACTACAAGCGCTTCGTCGCGTCCGGCTCGGTCGACGGCATGATCGTGTCGGCGCCGGCGCTCGATGACGAACGCATTTCAACGCTGAGACAACGCGGCTTCCCCTTCGTGGTTCACGGCCGCACCGCCGAGTGCGTGCCCTATGCCTTCTTCGACATCGACAATGACGGCGCCTTCGCGGCGGCCACGGCGCTGCTCGCCGATCTCGGCCACCGGCGCATCGCGCTGCTCAACGGGCCGGCGGGGCTGGCCTTCGCGGCGCAGCGCGAGGCGGCCTTCCGGCGCGTCACCGCCGCGCGGGGTCTCGCCATTCCCACCCGTTTCGTCACCCATGACGAGATGAGCGAGGACAATGGCTATCGCCGCGCGGCGCAGATGCTGGCCGGTGCCGACGGCCCGGCGCCGACCGCCTTTCTCTGCTCGTCGACGCTGCTGGCGCTCGGCGTCATCCGCGCCGCCGCCGAAACCGGCTTGAAGATCGGCGCCGATGTGTCGATCATCGCCCATGACGACGTGCTGCCGCATCTGCGGGCCGAGCACTTCTCGCCGCCGCTGACGGTAACGCGCTCGCCCATCCGCGAGGCGGGCACGGCGCTCGCCGAGATGATGGTGGCGCGTATCGGCGGGGCCGACCCGCTCAGGCTGCAGCGCATCGTGCCGGTCGACCTCGTCGTCCGCGAGTCGACCGGACCGGTGCCGAAATCGGGAGGGGAGTCATGGTCGCGCTAGAGGCAGGCGACGCCGTCGAGGCGGTGCTCAAGGTCCGCAACCTCGAAAAGCGCTTCGGGAACGTCGAGGTGCTCAAATCCATCAACCTCGCCATGGAGCCGGGCGATTTCCTCGTGCTTGTCGGCCCGTCGGGCTGCGGCAAGTCGACCCTGCTCAACTGCATCGCCGGGCTCGAGGAGGCGAGCGGCGGCGCGATCATCATCGGTGGGCGCGACGTGACAAGGGTGCCGCCGCGCGACCGCGACATCGCGATGGTGTTTCAATCCTACGCGCTCTACCCGACGATGACGGTGGCCGAGAACATCGCCTTCGGCATGAAGGTGCGCGGCGTGCCCAAGCCCGACCAGCAACGAAAGATCGCCGAGGTCGCAGCGCTTCTCCAGATCGACGAGTTGTTGGCGCGCAAGCCCGGGGCGCTTTCGGGCGGCCAGCGTCAGCGCGTCGCCATGGGGCGGGCGCTGGTGCGCGAGCCGGTGCTGTTCCTGTTCGACGAGCCGCTCAGCAATCTCGACGCCAAGCTGCGCGTCGAGCTGCGCGGCGAGATCAAGCGGCTGCACGAGCGGCTCGACGCCTCCATCGTCTATGTCACGCACGACCAGGTCGAGGCGATGACGCTGGGCACCCATATCGCCGTGCTCAACCAGGGCGCCGTGCAGCAATTCGGCACGCCCGAGGAAATCTACGAGCGGCCGGCCAACACGTTCGTCGCCGATTTCATGGGCTCGCCGCCGATGAACCTGATCCCGGCGGTGCTCGACGGGAACACGCTCGTCTTCGGCGGCGGCCAGCGCCTCGCGGCCCCGCACGTCCCGGCCGGGCGCGACGGCCAGGCCGTCACCGTCGGCATCCGCCCCGAGGCGATGCAGCTCGGCACGGCGCTCACCGGCACCGTGTCGATGGTCGAGAATTCGGGCTCGGACACCTTCGTCAACATGATGTTTTCCGGCAAGCGGGTGGTGCTGCGCCTGCCCGGCCGCACCCTCCTCCCCCATGGCAGCGAGATCGGCTTTGCCGCCGACCTCGCCCACGTCTGCTATTTCGACCCCGAAAGCGGCCTGCGGATCAGCTAGAGGGTCGGCGTCACCTACGCCACGGCGCTGGGGAGCGGCTCGCCGGCGAAATGGGCATCGAGGTTCGCCACCACAAGCGCACCCATTTTGTCGCGGGTCTGGTGGGTGGCACTGCCCTGGTGCGGCGAAAGTACGACATTGTCGAGCATGAAAAGCGCTTCGGGCACCTGCGGTTCGTCGACGAAGACGTCGAGCGCGGCACCGCCGAGGCGCCGCTGCTGGAGCAGTTCGACAAGCGCCGGCTCGTCCACCAGCGAACCGCGCGCCATGTTGACGAGATAGCCGTCGGGGCCGAGCGCCTCGAGCACCTCGCGGCTGACGATGCGGTCGGTCTGGGCGCCGCCCGGCGCCATGACGACGAGCCAGTCGACATCGCGCGCCATCGCCGTCAGGTCGTCGTAGTAAACGTAGGGCTGGTCGGTCTGGCGGTGCCGGCCGTGATAGACGACGCGCATCTTTATCGCCTGGGCGCGCTGGGCGATCTCCCGGCCGATGCGGCCGAGCCCGAGAATGCCCACCGTCCGACCGTTCAGCTCGCTGAGCAGCCCAAAGCCGCCCTGTGGCCACTTCCCGGCACGCACGAAGCTATCGGCCTGCGGGATGCGCCGGGCCAGCGCGATCATGAGCCCGATGGTGATTTCCGCCACGGCGTCGTTCAGCACGTCGGGCGTGTTGGTGACGCGGATGTTGCGGGCGCGCGCCGCCGCTACGTCGATCGAATCGTAGCCGACGCCGAAATTGGCGACGATCTCGAGCCTGGGCAGCCTCTCCATCAGCGCGGCGTCGACGTGCCCGCCGGCAATGGCGCGAACCCGCTCGCCAAGGCTGGCGATCAGCGCCTCCCTGTCGCCGGCCTCGTGCAGCCGGTGCACGGTGTACTTGGCCGCCAGTTCCTCCTCGCAGCTCTTCAGCAGCTTGTGGGTTTGCAAGATCTCGATCGTCATTCGGTCGCCTCCATGAGGGTTTCCATAGTTCCCCCTCCGGCGCCTGTCGATGCCGGGGATGAACGGAATGTAACGGAACCCTCGGTGCGCCGCGGCGGTTAACCCCCAAACGCGTCAGTGGGGTGCTCCATGCTCGGCATCGATCTCGGCGGGCGCCGCGCGCTCGTCACCGGCGGCAATTCCGGCATCGGGGCCGCCATCGTGGCAAGCCTTGCCGAGGCAGGCGCCGACGTCGCGATCAACTATGTCTCCCACCCCGAAGCCGCCGAAGCCGGCGCTGCCGCCGCGCGCCAGGCCGGCCGGCGCGCCCTGGCGCTCGAGGCCGACGTTTCCGACGTCGCTGCCGTCGCGGCGCTGTTCGACCGGCTCGACGCCGAATGGGGCGGGCTCGACATCCTCGTCAACAATGCCGGCATGGACGGGCCGCCCATGCTGGCGCACGAGGCCGATCCTGCCGCCTGGCGCCGCGTCGTCGAGGTCAACCTGTTCGGTGCCTTCTACTGCGCCCAACAGGCGCTGGCGCGCATGCTGCCGCGGCGGCAGGGCACCATCCTCAACATGTCGTCGGTGCACGAAGCGATCCCGTGGAGCCGCTACAGCGCCTATGCTGCCTCGAAGGCCGGGCTCGCCATGCTGACGCGCACGCTGGCGCAGGAAGCTGCACCGGTCGGCGTGCGCGTCCTTGCGCTCGCGCCGGGCGCCATCCGCACGCCGATCAACCGCGCCGTGTGGAGCGACGCGGCGGGCCTCGCCGATCTCGAGCGCAAGATCCCGCTCGGGCGCATGGGCGAGCCGGCCGAGATCGCGCGGCTGGCGACGCTGCTGGTCTCGGACATGGCCAGCTATGTCACCGGCACCACAGTGTTCGCCGATGGCGGCATGGCCGACTATGCGGATTTCGCCCATGGCGGATGAGGCCGACGCCCCGGGCGCGCCCGGCACCCCGCCCTCGTGGACGTCGAGCGCCAAGGACATGGTGTCGACGGCCCTCGGCTCGTCGCGCGTCTGGGCGACGATCGGCTACGGCATCGTCAACGAAATCTACTGGCCCTCGACCGGCGAGCCGCAATTGCGCGACCTCGGGTTCATCGTCAAGGGACCCAAGGGCTGGGCCGAGGTCAAGCGCGTGCAGCGCTACATCGTCACGACGCCCGGCGCGCATGTGCCGCTGCCGCGGGCGATCCATGAGGGCGATGGCTACCGGCTCGAACTCGAATATCTCGTCCATCCGCTGCGCGACGGGCTGCTCATCCGCTTTCGGCTCGAGGGCGAGGGCAACCAGCTCTATGTGCTGGCCGCACCGCATCTGGGCGGCGACCGCGACGACAATTTCGCCTGGGCGAGCGACGACCTCACGGCGCAACGCGGCACGCGGGCGCTCTGCATCCGCGCCAGCGGCGGCTTCCGCCGCACCAGCGCCGGCTATGTCGGCAACTCCGATGGCTGGCAGGATTTCGACCGCAATGGCGAGATGCGCTGGACCTATGGCCGCGCCAGCAGCGGCAATGTGGCGCTGACCGGCGAGCTGCGCGCCAATGCGGGCACGCTGGCGCTCTGCTTCGCCACGTCGGTCGACGGCGCCCGCACCCTGGCGCGCTCCAGCCTCGCCGACGACTATGATGCGACCCGCGCGCTGTTCGTCACCGGCTGGCGCAACTGGGGGCGCGGGCTCGACCTGCCCAACGCCCCGCCCGAGATCCGGCGCGAGGCGGAGCTGTCGGCCGTGGTGCTCAAGGTGCATGAGGACCGCACCTACAATGGCGCGGTGGTCGCCAGCCTGTCGGTCCCCTGGGGGCAGCGCCACGACGATCCCGGCGGCTATCATCTCGTGTGGACGCGCGACGCGGTCGAGGCGGCGCTGGCGCTCATCACCGTGGGCAAGAGCGACGATGCGCTGCGCATCCTCGCCTATCTCATCGGCACGCAGGCCGCGGACGGCAGCTGGGCGCAGAACGCCTATCCGAGCGGGCGGGGCTACTGGAAGGCCAACCAGCTCGACGAGGTGGCGCTGCCCGCCCTGCTCGCCGCCAAGCTGATGGCCATCGGCGAGCTCACCGTCTCCGAGCCGGTGTCCGACATGATCCGCGGGGCCATCGGCTGCATCGTGCGCACCGGGCCGATGACCGACCAGGACCGCTGGGAGGAGAATGCCGGTGCGAGCCCCTTCACCCTCAGCTTCGAGATCTGCGCCATGGTCGGGCTCGCCGCCTTCTTCGCCCCTCGTGAGCGCGACTACATGCTGGCCCTCGCCGATTGCTGGAACGAGCGCATCGAGGACTGGACCTATGTGGAGGGCAGCGCGCTCGGCGCGCGCTACGGGGTCGACGGCCATTATGTCCGCATCGGCCCCGGGCCGGAGGCGGGCGGGCTCGACGGCGTCGTGCCGATCCGCAACCGCGCCGATGGCGCGACGCCCGCCGCCGAACTGGTCGGGCTCGAATTCCTGCACCTCGTGCGCACCGGGCTGCGGCGCGCCGACGATCCGCGCATCGTGGCCACGCTGAAGGTCGTCGAGGCGCTGCTCCGGGTCGAGACGCCGGCTGGCCCCTGCTACCGGCGCTACAATGGCGACGGCTATGGCGAGCACGCCGACGGCAGCGCCTATGACGGCACCGGCATCGGCCGGCTGTGGCCGCTGCTGGTCGGCGAGCGCGGCCACTACGACCTCGCCGCGGGCGGCAGCGCGTGGCCGTGGCTCGAAGCCATGGCGCGCATGACCGGCCCGGGCGGGCTGATCCCCGAGCAGATCTGGGATACCGACCCGATCCCCGAGCGTGGCCTCTACCCCGGCAAGCCCTCGGGCAGCGCCATGCCGCTGGTGTGGGCCCATGCCGAATTCCTGAAGCTCCTGGCCGCGGCCGCCAGCCGCCGCCCGGTCGAAGTGCTCGATGCGGTCGTCGAGCGCTGGGGGCGCACGGCGCCGCGGGCCGGAACCTGGTTCTGGCGCGCCGCCAGCGCCTTCGGCACGCTGCCCGCCGGCCGCCGCCTCGTCTTCGAGCATGGCGAGCCCTTCACCCTCGCCGTCACGCGCGACGGCGGCGCCGCGGAGAGCCACGCTTCGGCCCCCGCCCCTTTCGGCCTCCACGCCGTCGCGCTCGAGCCGCTTGGCGGCGGCGCAAGCCTGCGCTTCACACTTACCCCGCAGACCGGCGCCCCGCTGGCCGGCACCATTGTCGCCCGTCCCGGCCCGGCGCAGGGGTGATCTGCGGGCGAGACAGCCGGCTTGCCCCACCTGCCCCGAACTTGTAGATCAGCCTCAAACACCCCATCTCAGCGCCACACCCCAATTCCCGGACGAGAGCACGATGCCCGATCTCAAATTACTGGCGCTCGACAGCGAGGATCTCGACGTGATTTCCGCGACAACGCAGGATGCCGTTGTGCGCGTCGGCGAGATGGGCTTCGCGCGGGCCGACCAGCGTTTCGCCCTGCTGATGAACCGCTTTGCGTGGGAGAAGGACGGCAAGGTCCGCGAGCGCAAGCGCGCGGCGCTGCATTTCGACCGCGTCAGCGACGTCAAGACCGCCGGCATCGACCTCGACGCCGTCGAGGGCGTGCTGGAGCTGCTCACCATCCGCTTCACCGAGACCGATGCGCCGGCGGGCATGGTGGAACTCACCTTCGCCGGCGGCGGCACGGTCCGGCTCGCCGTCGAATGCCTCGAGGCGCGGCTCGCCGATCTCGGCGCGGCCTGGGCCGCCAAGGGCGTGCCGGTGCATTCCGCCTGATGCCGCTGCGCCTCGATACACGCCACGCCGGCTTCGCCGAGGCGTTCGACACGCTGCTCGGCTCGAAGCGCGAGGCCTCCGAGGAGGTCGGCGCCACGGTGGCGGCCATCCTCAAGGATGTGCGGCTGCGCGGCGACGAGGCGGTGCTCGCCTATACCGACAGGTTCGACAGGCTGCCGCTGACCGCCGCCACCCTCGCCTTCACCGCCGACGAGATCGACGCCGCCGAGGCCGCGACCCCAGCCGAGGTGCGTATCGCGCTGCAACTCGCGCATGACAGGATCGCGGCGCATCACGACAAGCAGAAGCCGCTCGATCACGTCTACCAGGATGCGCTCGGGGTAACCCTCGGCACCGTCTGGACGCCGGTCGAGGCGGTGGGCATCTACGTGCCGGGCGGGCTCGCGAGCTATCCCTCGAGCGTGTTGATGAACGCCGTGCCGGCGCGCGTCGCGGGCGTGGCGCGCATCGCCATGGTGGTGCCGACGCCGGAGGGCGCGGTGAACCCGGCCGTGCTGGCCGCGGCGAAGATCGCCGGGGTTTCCGAGATCTACAGAATCGGCGGGGCACAGGCCGTGGGCGCCCTCGCCTATGGTACCGCGACGATCCGGGCCGTGAGCAAGGTCGTCGGCCCCGGCAACGCCTATGTCGCAGCCGCCAAGCGGCAGGTCTTCGGCACGGTCGGCATCGACATGATCGCCGGCCCCTCCGAAGTGCTCATCATCGCCGACAAATCGGCCAATCCGAGCTGGGTCGCGGCGGACCTGCTGGCCCAGGCCGAGCATGGCGGCGGGGCGCAGTCGATCCTCGTCACCACCGACGCCGCGCTCGCCGATTCCGTCGCCATCGAGGTCGAGCGCCAGCTTGCCCTGTTGCCGCGCGCCGACATCGCCCGCGAGGGCTGGGACGCCTTCGGCGCCATCATCCTCGTGTCGTCGCTGGGCGAGGCGGTGGAGCTGGCCAACCGCATCGCATCCGAGCATGTCGAGCTCATGGTCGACGAGCCGCTGGCGCTGCAACCCAGGATCCGCAACGCCGGCGCGATTTTCCTCGGCCACCACACGCCAGAGGCGATCGGCGACTATGTCGGCGGCTCGAACCACGTTCTGCCCACCGCGCGCTCGGCCCGCTACGCCTCCGGCCTCGGCGTGCTCGACTTCATGAAGCGCACCTCCCTGCTCGGCTGCGATCCGGCCTCGCTCGCCGCGCTCGCTCCCGCCGCGGTGACGCTGGCCGAGACCGAAGGCCTTAGCGCGCACGGCCTGTCGGTGAGCATAAGGCTGGCGCGCTGATGGCGCTCAGCCCGCATGTCTTCGACGAGAAGACAGACAGGATCGTCGCCGTCACGCTCGACCCCAACACCATCACCTCCATCGATCCCGACGAGGTGCACGAGTGGCGGATCGCGATCTACGATCTCGTCGAGACCAACAAGTTCCATCCGGCGCGCGTTGCCTCGACCGGCCCCTACGCGCTGCACGTCTCCATCATCGGCAATTCGATCGTGCTCGACGTGCGCAATCCCGAGACCTACGAGCCCATTGCCGCGCACTATCTGTCGCTGACGCCGTTCCGCCGGCTGATCCGCGAATATTTCCGCATCCGCGACTCCTATTACGACGCGATCAAGACCGCCTCCACCCTGCAGATCGAGACGGTGGACATGGCGCGGCGCGGACTTCACAACGAAGCCGCCGAGCTGCTGCGCACACGGCTCGACAACAAGCTCGAGATGGATCTCAATACGGCGCGCCGGCTGTTCACCCTCATCTGCGCCGTGCAGCCCTATGCGAGCCGCATCGACGAGCGCGAAAGCAAGCTGCCCGCCGTGCTGTTCGTGTGCTCGATGAACTCGGTGCGCTCGCCCATCGCGGCGGCGCTGGCCCGGCGGCTGTTTCCGGGGCGCCTGATCGCCCGCTCGGCGGGGGTGCGCTCGGGCAAGGCGGATGTCTTCGTGCATGAGGTGATGGAGGAAATCGGCATCGACATGTCGATCCACACGCCGCACACCATGGACGAACTCGTCGCCAACCGCTTCGACCTCGTGGTGACCCTGTCGCCCGACGCGGCCGAGGCGGTGGAGCGGCGCAATCTCGAGGTCCGGGCCGTCGAGCACTGGCCGATGCCCGATCCGACCGAGATCGAGGGCAACCGCGAGGCGGTGCTCAGCGCCTACAGGGGGCTGCGCGACAGCCTGCATCAACACGTCCGCGAGCGGCTGGAACCGCTTGTCGCGGGTGGTTCACAAACCGGGCGAGTTCCAGTATAGCTCTCGCCAAATCCGGCCCGGCACGTGCTGCCGCGGCCGATGGAGACACAATGGCAAAAGAAGAAGTACTCGAGTTTCCGGGCGTCGTCACCGAACTGCTGCCCAATGCGACCTTCAGGGTAAAGCTCGAGAACGATCACGAGATCATCGCGCACACCGCCGGGCGCATGCGCAAGAACCGCATCCGCGTGCTGACCGGCGACAAGGTGCTGTGCGAGATGACGCCCTATGATTTGACCAAAGGCCGGATCACCTTCCGGTTCCGCTAGAGTCCAGATGGCAAGCCGCCCGGAACTCATCCTCGCGTCCGCCTCCCCGCGCCGGCTCGCGCTGCTCAACCAGATCGGCATCGAGCCCGAACACCTCGTTCCCGCGCATATCGACGAAACGCCCGAAAAGAACGAGCTGCCGCGCAAGCTGGCGCAGCGGCTCGCCGACCAGAAGGCGCTGACGGCGCAGCACAAGGCCCGCACCGCCGGTATCGCCGAGAATGCGCTGGTGCTCGCCGCCGACACGGTCGTCGCCGTGGGGCGTCGCATCCTGCCCAAGGCCGAGACGATGGAGGAGGCGAACAGCTGCCTCAGGCTGCTGTCGGGCCGCAACCATCGCGTCTATACGGCGGTGACGATGCTTACCCCCTCGGGGGCCACGCGGCGGCGGCTGGTCGAGACGCGGCTGAGGTTCAAGCGGCTCGCCGCGCGCGAGATCGAGAGCTACCTCGCCAGCGCCGAGTGGCGCGACAAGGCGGGCGGCTACGCCATCCAGGGTATTGCCGGCGCCTTCGTCGTCAAGCTCGTCGGCTCCTACTCGGCCGTCGTCGGCCTGCCGCTCAACGAGACCGTCGGCCTGCTGTCGGGCGAAGGCTATCCGGTGCATTTCAACTGGCTCAATCAGTCCACGCTGACGGCCGTCTGATGGCCGAGATCGTGCGCCTCAAGCCCGTGCGGCCCTGCCCCATCTGCGGCAAGCCCTCGACGCAGGCCTTCCACCCCTTCTGCTCGGGCCGGTGCCAGGACATCGACCTCAACCGCTGGCTGTCCGACAGCTATCGCATCCCCACCAGCGAAGAACCCGACGTGCCGCCCGACACCACGGGCGAAGAAGACGAGCCCTGACGCCACAGGCGCCGGGCTGACTCCGAGATTGCCGCCAGGCCCCCCTCTCTCCGCCTACACCATCAGCTGGCCGCCATTGACGTCGATGATCTGGCCGGTGATGTAGCCGGACATTGCGGATGAGGCAAGGAAGACATAGGCGCCGACGCAATCCTCGGCCGTGCCCAGCCGCTTCATCGGGATCTGCGCCGCGGCGGTCTGGCGCACCGTCTCCGGCGTGCTGTCGTGGAACGGCGTTATGATGAAGCCGGGCGCCACGACGTTGACGCGGATGCCGTCCTCGGCGAATTCGCGGGCGGCATTGCGGGTGATCGAATGCACTGCGGCCTTGGCCGAGGCATAGACGGCGGACCCCAGGAAGCCGCCGAAGCGCCCGGCGATCGAGCCCGTATTGATGATGGCGCCGCCGCCGGCGGCCTTGAGATGCGGATGGGCGGCCTGCGTCACCGCCAGCACCGAACGCACATTCGTGTCGTAGACGCGCTCGTACATGGCCTCGTCGAACGCGGCATTGGTGACGCGCTCGTGGATGGCGCCGGCATTGTTGACGAGGATGTCGAGGCCGCCGAGCAGCGCCACGGCCTCGTCGACGATGCGCGCCGCCGTGGCAGGCTCGCCCACGTCGCCGAGTACGACGCCGGCGGCTCCGATCTCGGCCGACAGGGCATTGGCCGCCGCCGCGTTCCTGTTGCCGTGGACGACGACGCGCATGCCGAGCGCCGCAAAGCGGCGTGCCACCGCCGCCCCGATCCCGGTCGACGACCCCGTTACGAGGGCGCGTTTGCCCCGCAAATCCTCAAGCATCCGACTCTCCTCATGGCTTACCGCGAAGCCTCCCCCATAGCGCCCGGACAGGCAAGGCGAGCGGGGCTTTTTGACGCTTGCACACCCGGAATCGAACCCCTATAAACCGCGGGCCTCCGGGCGCCGCCTGCGGGCTGCCCAGATGCCCAGGTAGCTCAGTTGGTAGAGCAGCGGATTGAAAATCCGCGTGTCGCTGGTTCGATTCCGGCCCTGGGCACCACAAATTTCGTAATAGATTCAGCAGCCTAAGAGTGTCCGCCTGTGACGAGCATGTCACAGCGGACCAGTCTGGCGGACATTGACGTGGTTATGCGCGTCGCCGCGCGATTCGACTCCTCGGCAAAAGGCCGGGCCGAGCCGCGTCGTTTATGCGATGGCTCGGCCGTCGCCTTCGTTGCAACCTTAAGAGCTTCACTCGACGTCGGCCGCGCACCGTGGCCAGTTGATGACAGTCTGACCGTCAGAGAGGCGCCGTCATCTGCTCGACAAATGGTGCGTGCCGACAGGTGTCGAGGGTTCGGTGCCGCCGAGGATCTTGACGATCTCCTCGCTGGCGCGCACCCGGAGCTTGATCTCGGCCTCTTCCGATAGCCAGGCGACGTGCGGACTGAGGATGATGTTGGGTTCGCCGGCCAGCGGGCTGCCGGCGTCGAGCGGTTCGGTGACGAAGGTATCGAGGGCCGCGCCGAACAGGCGCCGCGCCTTCACCGCCTCGATCAGCGCCGCTTCGTCGACGACGCCGCCGCGACTGACATTGACGATGCTGGCGGACGGCTTCATCTGCGCGAGTTCCGCGGCACCGATGAGGGCGCGCGTGCCGTCGGTAAGCGGCACATGCACGCTGAGGATGTCGGCGTCGCGCAGCATCGTGGCAAGATCGTCGACGAAGCGGTCGCCGCGCGCGAGGTCGTCGGCCGTCGGTGTCGCATAGGGATCGAGGATCAGAATCTGCCCGAAGAGGCCGCGGGCTTTGTCGGCCAGCGCGCGGCCGATAAGCCCGAACCCCACAATGCCGAAATTGAGGCTCGAAAGCTTGCGCAGACGCGGCTTTTCGCCCTTGCGCCACTGCCCCTCGCGAACATTGCGATCCCAGTGCTGCAACCCGCGCGCCAGCGACAGCGCCGAGGCCAGCGCATGCTCGGCCACTTCCTCGATGCAGTAGTCACGGATGATGCCGACGACGACGCCGTCAGCATCGGCCGCCGGCACATCGACATTGTCGTAGCCGATGCCGTAGCGCACGATGCCGCGCAGTGCTGGCATGGCGCCAATTTCGGCGGCGCCGAGCTTGTGCGCGGTGCCCAGCAGAACGCCGGCGGCGCTGCGCCACAGCGGATCGGCGGGTGCGAGCTTGCGCCCGTCCAGCACCGTGTGCCCGGCGGCCGACAGAATTTCAGCCTCGAGCGTCAGATCGGGCCACGTATACCCCAGGGCGAGCACGGTCGACATGCGCCTTACCCCCGTGCCGCAGATTGCGTCGCGGCGAGATCCTCGTCGACGACAGTGTTGGTGAGGCTGCCGATCCCTTCGACGGAAACCGTGCAGCGGTCGCCGGCCTTGAGCCACACCGGCGGCTTGCGCGCAAAGCCGACGCCGGCGGGCGTGCCGGTGGCGATAACGTCGCCCGGCTCCAGCGTCATGATCTCGCTGATGAGCGAGACGGCACGGGCCACGGGAAAGATCAGATCGGCGGTATTGCCGTCCTGAAGGCTTGTGCCGTTGATCTCGCAGGTGATGCGCAGGCCGGAGGCGCCGGCCGGCAATTCGTCGGCCGACACGATGACGGGCCCGAAGCTGCCGGTGCGGTCAAAATTCTTGCCCGCCGTCCACTGGCTGGACTTGCGCTGATAGTCGCGGAGCGAACCGTCCTGGAAGACGGAATAGCCGAACACGAAGGACAGCGCGTCGGCCTCGGAGACATGGCGGCAGGGCCGGCCGATGATGACGGCGAGTTCCGCCTCGTAGTCGAACTTGGTCGATGCCTGCGGACGGACAAGGGGTTGGCCGGCCGCCACGAGCGAGCGAGGCACGCGCATGAACAGCGCCGGGTAGTCCGGAATCTCGTGCCCCCCCTCGGCGGCATGGTCGCGATAGTTGAGGCCGATGCAGATGATCTTGCCCGGCTGCGCAATGGGCAGCGCGAGCGTCGCACTGGCATAGTCCAGCCAGTCGGCCGGGCCGGCCGCGCTCACCTGCTGCGCCACCCAGTCGGCGGCGTCTGCGCGCGCGATGATGGTTTTCACGTCCGCCGCCGCGCGGAGCGGCAGCAACTGTTCTCCACGCAGGAGGGCGGGGGTATCCTGGCCGTCGATGACGACGCTGAGTAATCTCATTTTGGCGAGTCCTGGAGAGAGAAGAGAACGGTGCCGTCAGCTCGCCGCATGCCAGCCGCCGTCGACGAACAAGGTGTGGCCGGTGACGAAATCCGAGGCTGCGCTGGCGAGAAAGATGGCGGGGCCGACCATGTCGGCCGGTTCGGCATAGCGGCCGAGCTTGATCTTGGCGAGCAACCGCGCCGCACGCTCGGGGTTGGCGGTCATGTTGCGGGCGGTGAAATCGGTAAGGGTCGTGGTGGGCGCAAGAGCGTTGACGCGCAGGCCCAACGGCGCCCATTCGGTCGAAAGTCCCGCGGTCAGCCGCGTAATCGCGGCCTTGGCCGCCGAGTAGGCGGCCTTGCCGGCGTCGGTGCTCTCCGCCCAGGTCGAGCTCATGTTGATGATCTTGCCGTAGCCGTGCTCGATCATCAGCGGGGCAATGGCCTTACAGCAGAAGAACGTCGCTCTTGCATGCACGTTGAAGAGACCGTCCCAGTCCTCCTCGGTCGTCTCGATGGCCGGCTTGGTGAAGCCGATGCCGGCATTGTTGACGAGGACGATCGATCGACCGGAGCCGGTGGCCGCCTCCTTCGTTGCGCTGGCCAGCCGGGCCAGATCGGCGCCCTGCGTCACGTCGCCGGCAACGACCACCGCCGTGCCGCCCGCCGCGACGATATCGGCGGCAACCACGTCGAGCTTCTCGCGGCGGCGGCTGAACAGGACGACCTTGGCGCCGGCGGCGGAAAAGGCCAGGGCGAGCACCCGGCCAATTCCGTCGCTCGCCCCGGTGACGACCGCGATGCGGTCATCGAGCCGGAACGACGGCAGCAGCTCGCTCGAGCCGCCAGTCACCTCGTGCGACCGGTGGTCGGATCGAGCGGGTGAAGCTCCTTCACCAGGCGCTCGTCGAACGGATAGGTGGTGTAGATGTCCACGCCATCCTTGGTGACGATGTGATCGTTCTCGAGGCGGAAGCCGCCAACGCCGGGCTTTCCGGCATAAGGCTCGAGATTGAACACCATGCCTTCCTTCAACACGACCGGCGAATCCTTGGAGGCGGGGCTGAAATACGGCGCCTCCCAGGGGTTGACGCCGGCGCCGTGCCCGAGGCTGTCGAGCACATAGGGATCGGCCTGGGCAAAGACATCGGCGTTGGTTGCACCGGGCTTCACCGCGCCGCCGGCATTGAAGAGCGCATCATAGCACTTCTGGTGCCAGTCCTTCATCTCTTCGGTCGGCTTGACGTTGCCACAGATCCAGGTGCGGGTCAGGTCGCCCCAGTAGCCGTTGTAGCCGGCGCCGATATCGATGATCACCGGGTCGCCGTTGCGGATGATGCGGTCGGAGGTGAAGCGCCGATAGGGCGCCGTTGCCGGGCCGGAGCAGACGATGTTGGAGCACTGCGTCCATTCGCTGCCCATGGCCGTCATCGTGTGCCAGGCGACGGCCAGAACCTCGCACTCGCGCACGCCGGGGCGGAGGAACTCGATCGCCTTGTCCATCGCGGCTTCGGTGATGGCGTTGGCGATCTTGAGGCAGGCGATCTCGTCCTGCGTCTTGATCTCCTTGGCCCGCATCAGAATGCTCTGGTAGCCATCGACGAAGGTCGACTTGGGGAAGGTCTCGCGAATGGCCGCCTCGAGGTTGAGGTCCCAGATGTCGACGCCGATGGTCTTGCCGGCCAGCGAGCCGATGAAGCCCTCGACCTGCTCGGCCCAGCGCTTCATCGCGGCAGGCTCGCGGAAATTCGCGCGGGGTTGGATCTGGTCCTTGTCGAGCCACGGCATGCGGAGCTTGCAGTGCTCGTAGTCCATGGTCCACAGAATCGGTTCCTTGCCGCGGGCCAGGACGACCACGGCATTGCCCATGATGAAGGCCGGGCCGAGGTGGTGGCGGTAGCCCATGAGATAGCGGGCATCTTCGGTGCGGAAGACGAACAGCACGTCGGCGTTCGAATTGTCCAGCGCCTGCTTGGCGCGGTCCAGCCGCTCCTTCAGCATCCGCTTCGGATCGAACCGTGCTTCCCAATCTGTCGGGATCAATCCGACGTCTGACATCTAAAGTCTCCAGTGTTCGAGGGTGAAAGAATGGTCTTGCGCCGCTACCTGCCGACCTGCTCCAGGACGCGTTCGAAGCCGCTCTTGTTGCGGGCGACGAACTCCGGGGGCGGCAGGCGCCACAACGAGTCCTTGAGATCTTTGTGGGAGGCGACGAAGAGGTGATACCAGCCGGTGTAGCCGCCCGTTTCGAGCGCGGTGACCATGGCTGCGAGGTCGACGATGCCGTCGCCGGCGAACAGCCTGTCGCGGGCATGGCGCAGCGTCCGGCGACGATCGGATACGTGCACGCTGCCGATCCGCTCGGCGTGACGCTCGGTGTGCACGAATATGTCCGGCGTGTCGTAGAGATGGAAGATGTCGTAGCAGACCTTGAGATTGTCGGCGCCGACCTCGTCCATGAACTCGATCGCGTCGGGCAGCGTGCGCAGGAACGATGTTCTGACCTTGAGGTCGTCGCGCATCGGCTCGACCACGACGTCGATGTCGTAGCGCGCGGCGTGCGAGCAGAGCCGCCGCATGTTGCGAACGACGAGCTCGCGCACCTCGGCCTGCGGGCGCTGCGGATCGTGGCCGGTGATCACGAGGAACGTATCCGGCCGATAGGGGCCGAGCCGGTCGATCACGGCGCAGACATCCGCGAGCCGATCCTCCGGATCGTCGCGGCCGCCGAACTCCTCATGGGCCGGCAGCAGGGTGACGGTATCGGAGATGATGCCGGCAAAGCCGAGGCCGGCGGCCTCGAGCAGCGCCACGCTGTCGGCTTCGCGTCCCGGCGGCACCTTGGCTTCGGCGACGTGCAGCCCGGCGAGCCCCGCGGCGCTGGCCAGCTCGACATCCTGCGCGAAGCCGGTGTCGGGCAGCGCCCATTGCGAAATCGACAAGCGGGATGCGGGCGCCCCGCGGGGAGCGGAATTGGTCACGTTCGGTCCTCCGCGTCCGGAATGATGGGCAGCAGAAGGCGGGGCGCACGCCCGGCACCAAAATGCAGCGTCGTCGTGCCGCCGAAGATGTCCATCGGACGGTCGACAGGGTCGGTGTGGGTGAAGGGGCCGACGCCCTTCATGGCATAGGGCGCATCTTCGATGCCGGCATCGGTGCCGTCATACTCGTAGTCGCGGCCGCTGATCCTGAGGCCCATGCGATAGCCCGGCGGCACGACGATGCAGGTCGGCCAGATCTCCACGGTGAGCTCGACCGGCACGCCCGGCGTCAGCGGCCAACTCTCGTCATGGGTGTGGACAGGCCGCGCGGGCGTCGACCGGGCCGGGTCGATCTTGCGATGGGAGGCGCGCAGCCACCCCAGCCCGATCGGCGTGCGCGGGTCGTTGGTCCCGATGAAAGTGACCTCCCTGCCCGCCGCGTCGAAAATGCCGAACGAAACGAACAGGTCGGCGTCGCGCGTGCTGGACGACACCCACAGCGTCAGCGCTATAGGCCCGGTGATCTCGGTCTCGGTCTCCACTGGCTCCGAGAAGAACTGCAGCGCGCCGTCGACGGCCGAGAAGCTGATCTGGGTCTCGTCCTCGGGCTCGTCGGTGCCCAGCGTCATGTCGCCCGCACCCAGATAGAAATTCGTCCACCGCGTCCGCTGCAACGGCCACTCGTTCTCGTAGCGCAGCGCGAAACGCTCGCCCGGGCGGCGGATATTGAGCATGACGCGTGGCCGCTCGGCCCAGCCATTGTCTTCGCCCTTGAGGAAATGGCCGAAGAACTGCTTCTGGAGCGCCAGTCCATAATTCGCATAGAACAGCGAGAAGTGCGTGTCGCCATGCACTTCCAGCCACTTCTGCGGCGAGTCCGCATCGGTGAAGCCGTCCAGGTTGCCCCGCAGATGCAGGCAGTTACCGCCCCAGTTTCCGGCCGAGAGCACCGGCACGGTCATCTGCCGCACATCGGGGATGCGCCCCGTGTAGGCGGCATCGATGAGCGGATGGCCGGCGATCAGCTCCTTGATGTCGGCGCGGTTGGCGGCGAGCTCGTCGTCGCTCATCGCCCCGCCGCAGACCGGCTCGCCGCTGATGCGGCTTCGCGGCCCGCGCTCGCCCAGGCCGTACTGAACGCGCGTGACCTGGCGCGGATACCAGTTCTCGAGGAAGTCGCAGAGTATGCCGCCGTGCCGGGCACATTCGCGATAATAGTCGACGAAGCCTTCCCAGGCGCAGACCGCGGCCAGGTGCGGCGGGCGCAGGGCGCCAACGAACCAGCCCGCCGTCGCATGATAGGAAATGCCGCTAGTGCCGACCTTGCCGCTGCTCCAGGGCTGCGTGCCTGCCCATTCGACGCACTGATAGAGATCGAGGGCCTCGCGCTCGGAAAAGACATCCATGAAGCCTTCCGACTGGCCGGCGCCGCGCGAGTCGATGCGGATGCACACATAGCCGTCCGGCACCCACTTCTCGGGATCGACCGCTTCCCACACCTGGTACTTGTTGGATGTGCCTTCGACGATCTCGGGATAGGCCGTCGTCATGCGCCGCCAGGCGCTGCCGAAGCCATCGGCGAAATGCAGGCCCTTGCCATAGGGGCCGGCACACAAGATGACCGGATAGCGGCCGTCGTCGTCGGGACGGAACACGTCGGCCCGCAGGGTAACGCCATCGTCCATGACGATCGGCACGTTCCAGTCGATGCGCATGCCGTCGGCAACCTCATGACGCGAGGCGGCGTCGGACCGCAATTCCGCAGCGATCTTCGTCATTTTGCCGCCCCTGTGTCGCCGTCGCTGAGCAACACGCAGTCCTCGAGGCCCCACGAAATGGTCACGGCGCTGCCGCGCTCCCAGCCATTGCTGAGGTGGGCCGGGCTGTTGACGATGACGGTGCCGTGGCCGGCAATCTCGACCGAGAGCCGGTTCTCGGCGCCGAGGTACATCCTGTCGGTGAGCTGGCCGGATATCGAATTCGCCGCCGTCGGCGCCGTCCCCAGCGAAATCTTCTCGGGCCGGACCAGCACCGAAGCCCTGGCGCGCGGCCCGTCGGTTTTAGGCAGCTTGATGCTGAACGCGGCGGTGACCAGTGTGGCCGTCTCGCCGTCCTGCTCCAGCGCCCCCTCGAAGATGTTGGAGTCGCCCATGAAGCGCGCGGTGAAGACCGTCTTTGGCCGGTCGTAGATTTCGGTCGGGCTGCCCAGCTGCTCGATGCGGCCGTTGCGGAACACGGCAATACGATCCGACAGGGCCAGGGCTTCGTGCTGATCGTGCGTCACATAGACGAAGGTGGTGCCGAGCTCGCGGTGGATGCGCTTGATCTCGTGCTGCAAATCCTCGCGCAGGTTGCGATCCAGCGCCCCCAGCGGCTCGTCCATCAGCAGCAGCGGCGGCCCGAAGACAAGGGCACGGGCCACCGCCACGCGCTGCTGTTGCCCGCCGGACAGTTCGGAGGGGAAGCGATGGCCGAGGCCGGACAGGCCGACCAGATCCAGCGCGGCGCCCACCTCGGCCTTGATCCGGTCCGCCGGGCGCCGACGGCGGCGCAGCGGGAAGGCGATGTTCTCGAACGCCGTCATATGCGGGAACAGCAGGTAGTTCTGGAACACCACGCCGATATTGCGCTGATGCGCCGGCAGATCGGCCAGGTCGCGCCCGTCGACGAGGATTTCGCCTTGCGTGGCCTTCAGGAAGCCCGCGATGAGGTTGAGCGTCGTCGTCTTGCCCGACCCGCTTGGGCCGAGCAGCGTCACGAACTCGCCGGGCTTGGTGACGAGATTGACGTCGTCGACGGCAGCGACCGAGCCGAAATTCTTGTGCAGGTGACGCAGTTCGAGTGCAACCTGCTGGTGCTCGGTGGACGTTCCGGTTCCGGACATGATCATCAGCTCCGCTCGCTCGCCGGCACCGCCGCCGTGTCGGTCGAGATTGCCCGGGCGCGCGCGAGACGGCCTACGCCGACAAAGGCGATGGTGACGAAGGTGAACAGCAGCACCACGGAGGCGGCGGCTGCGATGGTGGGATCGGTGATCTCGACAAGTGCCGAGTACATCTGAATGGGCAACGTCGTCATGCCTGGGCCAGTGAGGAACAAGGAAAGGACGACCTCGTCGAACGAGGTCATGAATGCGAGGAAGAAGCCGACGAGCACGGCGCTGCGAATGAGCGGCAGCGTCACGAGATAGAGCGACTGGACGGGAGTCGCGCCGAGGCTCTGGGCCGCGAATTCGAGCCGGCGTTCGACGCTCTGCAGGGACGCGAGTACCGGCACGACCACGAACGGGATGGCAATGCAGACATGGGCGGCGATCATGCCCTGCGGCGTGCCGACGAGGCCCCAGCGCAGATAGACGAGGTATGACGCCACCGCGGCGACGACGATCGGCAGGATCAGCGGCGCGAGCAGCAGCGCGCCCATCAGGCCGCGGGCCTTCGTAAAGCCGCGGTCGATCGCCAGTGACGCGGCCGTGCCCAGAATGGTTGCGATGACGCTGACGGCAAGCGCGATGCCGATCGAGCGCAGCGCCGAGCCGTACCAGACGGGATTCATGAAGAACGACTCGTAAAGGCGGAACGATTGCTGCGGCGGCCAGACCGACAGGCGGTTGGTGGCGTTGAGGCTCATCGGCAGCACGACCAGCGCCGGCAGGAACAGCCAGGACGCGACGATGCCTCCGAACAGCGACAGCCACAGGGGGATCTTGTTGATCGGCTGCATCAGGGTCTCCCTCCGCGACGGGCATAGGCGGGCGCACGGCTGAGGACTGCCGCGAGCGCCAGCAGGGCCATGGTCGAAACGAAGAGAACGAGCGCCATGGCACCGGCGCGCCCCCAGGCAAGGACGAGTTGCGTCTGCATCACGATGAGCGGCGACAGCAGCGATTGCTGCGGCGACCCCAGCAGCGCCGGCGTCAGGTAGAAGCCGAGCGAATGCACGAAGACCAGCACGCTGCCGGCGATGACGCCGGGCATGGACAGCGGCAGGTAGACGCGAACGAAGGCAGAAAGCGGCGTTGCCCCGAGCGAGCCGGCAGCCGTGAGCAGGCGCCGGTCGATGCGCTCCAGCGTGGCGAACAACGGCAGCACCATCAGCGGCAGCTGGATATGCACCATGCCGATGGTAACGCCGCTGAGATTGCCGATGAATTCCGGCCGGCCAAGACCGAGCATGTTGATGAAGCCGACGATTGGCCCATTGGGCTGCAGCAGGCCGATCCAGGCGAAGCTGCGCACCAGGGGGCTGGTCGTCAGCGGAATGATGACCGCCGCCACCAGCAGCAGGCGCACCCAGCCTCGGGTCAGCGTAAGAAGATAGGCCAGCGGGTAGCCGAGAGCGAGGCAGATGACGGTGACGTAGATCGAAATCCAGAAGGTCCGAAACAGCACGATCGTGTTCACGCGCGTGGTGAAGAACCAGATGAAGTTGTCGAGCCCGCCGACCTGGGGCGGATTGAAGTCGGTGACGCTGCGCATCAGCACGGCGACGACGGGATAGATGTAGAAGATGCCCAGCCACAGCACGGCGGGAACGATCAGCAGCTTCCAGCCGAGATTTTCGATTCGCAGCACCGGACGGGGAGGCGCGACGGCGCTGCGCCCGATACCCGACTGCATCTCGCTTCCTTGCACACTCATCTAGGCGACCCGCCATGGCTGGAAACACGGTTCGGCTGCGCCGGGAGTGCCCGCTTGTCCGGCATCGCCCCCCGGCAAATCGCCGTGATGAGCAGATCGCCGGCAGGTGAAACGGTCGCCGGCGCGGCACGCCGCCGGCTGTTGCGCGCACCTCTTCCCGCCCTATGCGAAGGACCGCCCGCATCAGACTGACCGCCGAGGGCTCGCGCCCATGCCGGAACCGGCAGTGCCGGGGCGTCGCTACTCGCGACGTGTGTGAAACCAGCCATTTTCACTCCTCCCGGGTTGAAGCGCCGTTCTTGCCTTCGGCCATGCTGCCAAACTCTATATATATAGAATCGAGACGGCGCAACGGTGCTACGGGACATTTGTGTGCATCATTCGTCGCATTCTTTGAAGTGTCCGGCCACGCACCACCGCCGATGCTCACCTGACAGAGATTCATGGTGAAGCCGACCGTATGCGATGTCCCTCGATCATCGTTCCAATGCAAAACAGGCCCGGCGGGATGCCGGGCCTGCTGATCGCAAGTGCTGGAAATTACTCGACCTGCCACTGCTGGTAGCGCTGCTCGACCTCTTCGAAATTGTCGGCCCACCAGGCGTTGTCCATCAGCAGGCTGCCCGGATGGGAGACCTGGAGGTAGGAGACGAGCAGCTCGTCGTCGGGCAGCGTATAGGACGTCGTCACCGGCGAGTGCGAGGTGACGGCCATGCGGGCGCTCTGGGCCTCCGGCGTCACGACATACTCGGACAGGGCGAAGGCCGCTTCGAGATTCGGCGTGCCCTTGACGACGCCCAGCGTCGACAGCTGCTCGACGGCACAGCTCCACAGGGGCGCATACTCGGCACCGGCGACGACGGCGTCGTATCCGCGGGTGCTGGCCGTGACCAGCATGCCGAACGTGCCATTGGTCATGCCCTCCGAGCCGACCGCCAGATTGGCGAAGAACGTCGTGTCGTTCTTGATGGTTGCGAGCTTGGCGAGGGCGCGGTCGATATCCATCGGATAGACCTCGTCAGCCGGAACGCCGTCGCCCAGCAGCGCCACTTCGAGCGCATTGCCGATCACCGAGCTCCACAAGCCGCGCTTGCCGGGGAATTTTTCGGTATCGAAGAAGTCGGCGCAGCTGGTCGGCGGCATATCGCCGTACAGCGCCTTGTCGTACATGACGAGGAACACCGGCACCGACTGCGGAATCGCGCATTTGCCGGTCATGTATTTGGGTTCGACATTGCTGCGATCGAAGCTGTCGGGAATCGGCTCGAACAGCGTGCCGCAGTTCTTTTCGATCACGTAGGGTGCGCCCGTTATGACGTCCTGCACCACGTTGCCCGCCTCGACCTGCGCCTTGATGCGGGCGTAGTCGAATGGCGAGTCCGACAGCACTTCGGCGCCGGTCTTGGCCGCGAAGGGCTCGAGATATGCCTTCACATAGGTCTCATGGACCGTACCGCCATTGTCGGCCCAGACCACCCGCTTGCCGGCAAGATCCGGCACATCGTTCTGGGCAAGTGCCGGTCCGACCAAGACCCCAAGCGCAAGGCCTGCAATTATGCGAAACGCCTTCATGTCCTTCTCCCTTTCAAGCTGACCGCCCCTTCCTGGGTGACCATTGCGAATTTTATATATATAAAACAATTGCACGCCAAGACCCATTTTCGTATCGATTGGCGTCAGGCTCCTACAACTTTTGTAGTGCGTACTCGCGGTTTCAGGCGCGCAAGGCATGACGCACGCAGGATCGCTATATAGTTACCAACAGTTCTCCGAATCGGGGTTTTCACAGTGACCAATCCACGACGCGTCCGTCGCGCCACCCTGACATCCCAGAGTGAGGGGGCGCTCAGACAGGACATCATCCAGGGGGTCTTCGCGCCAGGTCAGCGGCTGACCAGCATGGAACTCGCGGAGCGCTACGACGTCAGCGCCACGCCGTTGCGCGAGGCACTTCAGCGGCTGGCCGCCGAGAACCTTGTGGAGATCGACCCGCGGCTGGGCGTCACGGTCGCGCCGATTTCGCGCAGCCACCTGCAGGACACCTATCGCATGCTGGAACTGCTCCAGGCCGCGGCCCTGCGGGACTCGATAATGCATGGTGACGCGACCTGGGAGAGCAATCTCAGAACGCTGTTTGGAGAATTCCAGATCGCCGTTGCACTCTCCCAGAACAGCGAAGGCGAAGGTCCGCCGGGCTGGGCCAAGGCGCATCGCGCCTTCCATGACGGGCTGATCGCGGCATGCGATTCCTACTGGTTGAAGAGCATGCTCAGCACGCTGACCGCGCATTCCGAGCGCTACCGTATTCTCAGCGCCCGAACCGGCGTGCGCGACCCGATCGGGGAGCATGCGTCGATTTTTGCCGCTGCCGTGGCCCGCGACGTCGACGGCGCGGTCGAAGCGATACGGGTGCATCTACGGCGCACGGTCGACGTACTGGAACGCTCGATCCTCGGGATCGAGGGCGAAGAGTCTCCGGCGATCCTGACCGCTGACCAGCCTCCTGCCGGCACACAGGCCAAGGCAGAAAAACTGTCCGACGAGACCCAGCGCGCCTGATCGCTCAGACGGCAGGCGCCTCGCGCTCGAAACGATAACCCATCGCTGCCGGGGTCGCCGCGCCGACGTGATAGCCGAAGAGCCTGAGCGGGCGCACCGGATCCACGTTCCGCAGCCAGCTCGATGTGCCGGCGGGAACCCACAAGACATGCCCGGCGCGCAGTTCGGCCTGCGCCGTCCCGTCGCCAGCAAGCGCGCTCCCCTCATGCACGAGGTAGTAGGTGTCGACGCCTGACAGCGTATGCTGCGCTCGCGAGCCGCCGGGGGCTACGGTGGCCGCAAAGCAGAAGGCCTCCGGTGTATTCGAGGTCGCGAGCAGCGGGCGGAAGTCGGTATCACGCCAGCCGATATCGGTCGCATCGGGTGAAACGTCGTCCACCTTCACGACAGGATAGTGCAGCGGCTCGTCGGTGTGCGCCTCGGCGCGCGCAAGGTCCGCCTCGGTCGGCTTGCCGCAGAAGCCGTAGCCCGTCGCAGCCACATCGCCCGCGCCGACATAGATGCCGAACACTTCGGCAGGTTCGCCCACGGAGGCGTTGTGGAAGAAATGCGGGACCGTCCTCGGCATCAGCCGGGCGCAGCCCGGACCGATCCGCAGCCGGTCGTCGCCAGCGCCCACGAGTCCCTCGCCGCGGATGTAGATGCACAGCTCGTCGGAAAGATCGTGCAAGTGCATCGAGTGTTCCGAGCCCGGCTGGAAGAGACCGTGGAACAGGGCCGAAGAACTGCCGTCCTTGCCGGTAATGGGGAGACGGAACTGCGAGATCGTCCAGCCCTTCTCCTTGTCCTGGTTCTCAAGCGGCACGTCATCGAGATGAACGAGATGGTCAAGCACGTGTCGTCTCCGAAGAGTTGGTGGGTGAGGCGCTGCCTTGCGCCCAGACCTCGAGGAACTGGCGGATCTGGCGTTCGCTGAACTCCAGCGGCGTCAGCTTCCACAGCGAGTCCTCGAGCGAGAGGTCGGAGAAGACCTCCATGTCGTACCAGCCATCGAAGCCCGCCGCGCGGAGGGAGTCGACCAGGCCGGCGAGGTCCGCAACCCCCTCGCCTGCCGCCACGCGGTCGCGGATGTGACGGGGCGGCTCGCGATAGTCGGCGATCTGCACGCCGACGATCCTGTCGACATTGGCAGGGATCAGGGCGCGAACGTCGGGCGAATCCCAAAGGTGCCACGTATCGAAGACGATGCCGAGCGGCTCGCCCACCTCCTCGAGGAGTTCGTTCGTCTGGCCGAGGCCATTGACGATGGTCCAGATCGGACGGAAGGGCTCGCGCATGGGCTCGAGGGCGAATCGGGTGCCCGCATCCGCTGCACGCTTCGACAGACGGCGCAGGCCGTCGACGACGATCTGGCGGGCCTCGGTATCGTCGAGGTCGCCGACGGGACCGGTGGCGCAGAAGACGCTGTCGGCGCCGAAAGCGGCCAGCTTGTCGATGCCGTCCTCGATAAGGCGGATGCGCTCTTCGGGCGCGCGCGGCCCGGTATCGCGCGACGGGTCGCGGGGGAGAATGGAGAGGACTGAGGGCGCGCAGATGGTGGCAGCGATGCCGGAGGCGACGAAGCGCTCGCGCTGGCCGGCAAGATCTGCGGGATCGGCTGCAAGCTTGTTCTCGTCGAGACCGAGGCCGCCGGCACCGACAGCCTTTGCAAGAGCGATATCCTCGTCAAGGTCGGTAAAGGGTAGTGCCAGGGCACACAAGGACAGCTTGGGTTTCGGCAAGGGCATTTTGATCTCCGTTCAGGCGGGCGGATAGGTCAGCAGGACACCAAGCGCCTGGCTGTCAGCGGCATCGAGCGTACGGTAGGCCGTCGCAGCGTCGGCGAGCGGCACGCGATCGGTGATGAGGGAGGAGAAGTCGTGGCGCAGCAGGTGTTCGATAGCGGTCGCCATGCGCCGCCGACGATCCCAGCGCGGCAGCAGTTCGGCGTTGATGCTGCCGGCCTGGCTTGAAACGATCTTGAGCCGCTTGTTGTGAAACTCGGGCGAGAGAAAGAGCTCGACCGGCTTGCTGCCGAAATTGGACGCCACCACGGCGGTGCCTTCGCGGGCAAGCCCGCCGAGTGCCGCACGGAGGGCGGCAGGTGCGCCACTGACCTCGAAATGAAGATCGACACCACGCCCGCCGGTCACCTCACGGATGGCGGCCCCGGCTTCATCCGGTGCGACGACAGCGTCGGCGCCGAGGAACGCCGCGAATTTGCGCCGCCAGGGATTGGGCTCGATGAGCACCACCCGGCCCGCCGTCATGCGAGCCATATGCGCAATGAAGATGCCGATGATGCCAAGGCCCGAGACGGCGACGCCCTCACCGAAACGCACGGGCGCATCGAGCAGCGTGTTGAGCGCAACGGAGTAGAGATGCGCCATGACGGCGCGTTCGGCACTGAGGCCGGCATCGACCGGAAACACGGATTCGAGCGGCAGCACAGCGCCCGGCAGGCGGCCCCGCACGGGGATGGTGAAGACGTCCTGGTGCGGATGCTGCACGAAGACGCGGTCGCCCACCTTGAAGCCGGACTCGGCACCCGTTTCGATGACGCGGCCGACGAGCTGATAGGCATATTTGACCGGGAATGGGTACGTGCCGGCTCGGCCGGGTCGTTCCAGCACGAGATCCTCGGGGCCGGTCGTCTGCCCACGATAGACCAAGAGTTCGGTGCCGACACTGATCAGCGACACTTCGCTCCTGACCGTCACCTCGCCCGGGCCGGGCGCCGGCACGTCGTCGCTGCGCAACTCGACCTGGCGCTCAGCGGCAAACCAGACGCTCGTTCCCTTCACGATACCCTCCCCTGCCCGCTCAGCCTGCCGAACGCGCGCCGTCGACCGGGATCACCTGGCCCGACAAATGGGCCGGTGCCTCGGTGAGCAGCCACACGCCGACGGACGCGACCTCTTCCGGCGTCGCCATCTTGCGCCGCGGAATACGTTCCGTCATCGTCCTGAGGCCGGCATCAGGGTCTTCGGGGTTGATCGTCGCCGCCATGGAGCGCGCCATACGGGTGTCCATGGTGCCGGGCGCAACGAGATTGACCTGGATACCGAGGGCTCCATATTCGACGGCGACCGATTTGGTGAGACCGACGACAGCATGCTTGGACGCGGCATAGGCCGCCGTGAAGCGGCCGCCGCGGATCGCGGCATAGGAGCCGGTGTTGACGATCGAGCCACCACCGCCTTCGAGCAGCACCGGCAGGATGGCCTTCATGCCATACCACACGCTGCGGGCATTGGCGGTCATGCAGCGGTCGAACTCGTCCATCTGCTGATCGCCGAACTTCTTGAGGTGCCCTTCCCAGCCGGCAATATGAAAGGCGCCATCGAGCCCACCCCAGGCTTTGACGCCGACATCGACATAGCGCAGCACATCGTCGACCTTCTCGAGATCGGCGACACAGGTGACGATCTCGCCGCCGCTGGAGGCGAGCTCGGCCTTGGTGCGCGCGAGGCCGGCCTCGTCGCGATCGACACAGAGGACGTGCGCGCCCTTGGCGGCGAGCAAGCGGGCAGCGACAGCGCCCATTCCGGCGGCGGCGCCGGTCACGACATATCTAGCGTTCGGTTTCATGGGAACCTCCTACAAGCTTTATATCTATAGAATCTGTCATTGCAATCCCATTACCTGCCTCGTGCGAGGGTATTTCAGGGGCCGACCGTGGGTTCGGGGGCAGGCGCGGCGAGCCCGGGAATATGGACCGGGATCAGCAGCGCCGTTCCGATCGTCGCGACGGCGATGACCAGCATCGCCGTAAAGCTCAGATGCAGGGCGCCGTCGAGCACGGCGCGCGCCGCGAGGTCGGTGGTCACGCCACCGTCGAGATGTTGCAGCAGCCGGCGCAATTGCTCGCCGTCGACATGCCCCCCTTGAGACAAGCCGATATTGAGGATGGCGCCGAGCACGGCGGCGCCCAGCGTCCCCCCCAGGTTTCGCGCGAAGAGCACCGAGGCCGTTGCGCTGCCGCGTTGTTGCGGTTCGACAGCGCCCTGAATGACCATCAGTGCCGAAACGCTCATCAGGCCCATGCCGAAGCCCATCAACAGCGAGGCCGTCCCGGCGAGTACGGGCGGGCTGCCGCTGTTGAGAAACATCAGCATATACGGGCCGAGCGGCATGATCAGGCTGCCGCCGATGATGAGGCGGCGCGGCCCGACGGTATGGAACAGCCGTGCCGCGACTGTCGCACCGGCCGGCCACCCGATCATCAGCACCGTCAGCGTCAGGCCGGCAACGAGAGCGGACTCGCCCATCACCGCCTGTACATATATGGGCAGGCAGGTGGTCAGCCCGATAAGCGCCATGTTGGACAGGAACGATACGCCGTTAGCCGTGGCGATGGGCCTGCTGCGCCACAGGGCAAAATGGACCATCGGGTCGGGCGCGCGTCGCTCCTGCCAGACGAAGAGCACGGACGCCGCGACGCAGACCGTGCCCGCGACGGCAAAAAACCCCAGGCCGGCAGTGCCCGCTTCGGTCAGCAGCAGCATCAACGAAGCGACGGCGATGGCCGAGAGGATCGCGCCGAGGAAGTCGACGGAGCCTGCGCGGTGGCGGATGTCGGTACGCAGGAAGCCGAGATACAGCAGGGTGGCGCCAATACCGACGGGAATGTTGATCCAGAAGATCCAGGGCCAGGACAGGTATTCGACGATGACGCTGCCGATGACCGGACCGGCAATGGCCGAAACGGCCCAGACGCTGGCCAGGTAGGCCTGGATCTTGGCGCGCTCCGCACCCGGATAGAGGTCGGAGATGACGGTCATCGCGGCGGGCTGCAAGGCGCCCGCACCGATCCCCTGGATCAGCCGGAACGCGATCATCGACGGCATGGACCACGCGAACCCGGCGAGCAGCGAGCCCAGCAGGAAGACGGCGATACCGGCGAGGACGACGGGCCGCCGTCCATAGATGTCGGCGAGCTTGCCGAAGACGACGGTGAGCGCCGTCTGGGTCAGCAGATAGGCCGAGAACACCCAGCTGTAGAGTTGCAGGCCGCCGAGATCGGAAACGATCTGCGGCATGGCCGTCGAAACGATGGTGGCCTCGAACGCCATGATCGACATCGAGACGATGACGGCCACGAGGACGAGCCAGCGGGTTGTTGTCTTCGGCTGTGCGGCGGATTGCGTCACGTGTGGTCCGGGCTCTCTATGCGGCCGGCTGGCCGGTGCCCGGCGTTGCGTCCCATTTCGGCGTGGGCACGGCGTCGAGGAGCTGCTTCGTGTAGGGGTGCGACGGGTGGCCGAAAATGGTCTCGACCGGCCCTTCCTCGACGATCTCGCCGTTGCGCATCACCAGGACACGATGGGCAAAGGCGCGCGCCACCGCAAGATCGTGCGTGATGAAGATAAACGAAAGGCCCAGTCGCTCGCGCAGATCGGCAAGGAGGTCGATGATCTGCGCCTGCTTGGACACATCGAGCGCCGAGACCGCCTCGTCGCAGATGAGCAGTTCCGGCTCGGACGCGAGCGCCCGCGCAATGGCAATCCGCTGTCGCTGTCCCCCCGAGAACTGATGCGGATAGCGCAGCGCATGCGACGGCTCCATGCCAACCAGCTCGAGCAGTTCGCCGACGCGCCGGCGACGCTCGGGTCTCGGAGGCAGCGTGCCGTGGATGGCCCAGGATTCGGCGACGATCTCCTCGACGCTCATGCGTGGGTTCAGCGAACCGTTCGGATCCTGGAACACCATCTGGATGCGCCGGCGCGTGGCGAGCAGCTCGGCCCGGCTCATCTCGAAAATGTTCCGCCCGCGATAGAGCGCCGTCCCGCCGGTCGGTTCGTTGAGCCGAACCAGCAGGCGCGCCACCGTCGATTTGCCGGAGCCCGATTCGCCGACCACCGCCAGCGTCTCTCCCCGGCACAGGGTGAAGCTCACGCCGCGCACCGCGGCTACGTCGCGACCACGCGCGACGATGCCGCCCGGAATCCTGTATGTCTTGGCAAGATCGCGCACAGCAAGCAGCGGCGCCTCGGCAGCGACCGAGGCCGGCAGCGCCGTCGTCACCGACCTGGGCGCGGCTGCAAGAAGCTCGCGCGTATAGGCGTGCCGGGGCTTCTCGAAGACCTCCCGGACCGGGCCGGTTTCGACGATCCTGCCGCGATGCATCACCGCGACGCGGTCGCCCACGCTGGCCGCGACGGCCAGATCGTGGGTGATCATCACGAGGCTCATGCCGCGCTCGGCCTGCAGATCCCGCAACAGTTCGAGTATCTGCTTCTGGATGGTGGCATCGAGCGCCGTCGTCGGCTCGTCGGCAACCAGCAGCTCGGGATTGAGCGCTAGCGCCATCGCAATCATCACGCGTTGCCGCTGGCCGCCGGAGAATTGATGCGGATAATGGTGGGCGCGCTCGGCGGCGTCGGGAATACCGACCCGTTCGAGCAGCCCGATGGCGGCCGGCAACGCCCCGCCCGCGGGAACCTCGTTGTGCGCCCGGAACACCTCGGCGACCTGCCAGCCGACCGTGTAGACCGGATTGAGATGCGCCAGCGAATCCTGAAAGATCATCGCGATGCGCCGTCCGTTGATGGCGCGCCGGTCGGCCGGCGGCATGTCGAGCAGGTTCCGGTGATGGAACAGCACCTCGCCTGCCGAAATCTCGGCAGGCGGAATATCCAGGAGATCCAGGATGACCGACGCCGAGACGCTCTTGCCCGACCCGGACTCGCCGAGGATCACCAGCGTCTCGCCGCGCCTCACGTAAAAGTCGATGCCGTCCACCGCATCGACATAATTGCGGCCGGAGTGAAAGCCGACGCGCAGATCGCGAACCTCGAGCACCGGGGTATCACTCATTTGCGCCGACTCCGCTTGCCCTCGAGCCGCCAGCGCTGCTGTGGGTCGTTGACTGTGCGCAGCCAGCTCGACAGCAGGGTAAGCGACAGGGTGGCCAGAATGATCATGATGCCGGGGAACACCGACAGCCACCACGCCGTCTGGAGGAAGGACCGGCCATTGGCGACCATGGCCCCCCAGCTGAACGCCGGCGGCTGAATGCCGAGCCCGAGAAAGCTCAGTCCCGATTCAGTCAGAATGATCGAGGCGAAATCCACCGACGCGATGGTGATGAGGGTGGGAAGCACGAGCGGGACGATGTGGCGTGCGATGATGCGCAGATTGCCCGCCCCCATGACCTGCGCGGCCGACACGAACATGCGCTGGCGCAGTTCGAGCACTTCGGCGCGCGTCGTGCGCACATAGACCGGCGTCCTGGTGATGGCGAGCACGATAATCAGGTTGAAGACACTGGGGCCAAGAACGAAGAGCACGACCAGCGCCAGCAGAAGCGAGGGAAAGCTCATCACGATATCGGTGAGACGCATGATGAGATTGCCGATCCAGCCGCCGAAATAGCCGGCGACAAGGCCAAGGATGCCACCCAGGGTCAGCGCCGACAGTCCAGCGAGTACGGCTATGCCGATGGTGTTCTGGGCCCCTACGATCAGTCGCGCGACCATCGGGCGGCCCAGATTGTCGGCACCGAGCGCATAAACCCAGCCGAGTTCGAACGAGCCGGGCGGCGCATTGCGCAGGCGCAGTGCGCTCTTGGTCGCAAGCTCGCCGACGAGCAATGGGCCGAAGACGACACAGAGCGCGAGCAGCACGAGGAAGATGAAGGACGCGAGGGCCAGCGGATCGCGCCGCAGCATCCGCCAGAGCGACGAAACAGACGCCGCGGCGCCGCTATCGGGGAGGGTCGCGTCAGTCATGGCGGATACGGGGATCGAGGATGGCGTACAGCATGTCGATCGCGATATTGAGCAGGAGGATGGCCAGCGCCGCGACCAGTACGGCAGACTGCACGATGGCGAAATCCCGCGTGAGGATGCCGTCGATCATCAGCCGGCCGATACCCGGCCAGCCGAAGATGGTCTCGACGATCACCGCGCCGTTTATGAGGCTTGCAGCAAGATCACCGGCAACGGTGATCACCGGCAGCATGGCGTTGCGCAGGGCATGAACGAAGATGATCTGCCGGTCGGCGACTCCCTTGGCCCGAGCGGTCTTGACGTAAGGCGAGTTGAGCGCGGCGATCATTGCGCCGCGCACCACCTGGACGAGCAGGCCGAACGGCCGGATGGTCAGGACGGCAATCGGCATGATCCAGTATTCGAAGCCGCCGGTGCCGGATGTGGGGAGCCAGCCCAGCTGCACCGCGAAGATGAGGATGGCAACGATGGCGACCCAGAAATCGGGGGCGGTGGCGCCCGCAAGCGAGGCGATGGTCGCGATGCGGTCGAACAGGCTGCCCGGCCGGTAGGCGGCGACCGCACCGACGATCAGCGCCAGCGTCACCGAGATGGCCATCGACACGCCCGCGAGCTTGAGCGTCGTCGGGAAGGCCTCGAGCACGGCCTCCATGGCCGAGCGGCCCTGCCGCAGCGACATGCCGAAATCCAGTTGCAGCAGGCCGAGCAGATAGCGGCCGAACTGGACGATCACCGGCTGGTCGAAGCCGTAGCGTGCGGCAAACGCGTCACGCACCTCCTGGCTCGCATCGAGCGGCAGCAGCAGCATGGCCGGATCGCCCGTGAGACGGACGAGGAAAAAGACGAGGGTGAACAGGCCGATGATCGCCAAGAGCGAATAGAGCGTGCGCCTGAAGATGAAGTCGATCACCGGCTGCTCCTCAGCGGAGACGCGACGAAAGCAGCTCGTAGACGGGCCGCATGCCAGCCCGCAGGAGCTCGTTGTCGCAGCTGAAATGGTCGGCGTAGAAAAGGACCCAGGCTTCGAAGCTCTTGCCGCGGAACGGCATGGCCGGCGAGTGGGTCGAAACCGTCGCGACGACGGCGCGGCCGAGTCCGAGCTCCTTGCAGATCATGCCGCCGATCACGCCATGCGGCAGTTCGGCCGATAGCGCGGACCAGGCGAAGCTGCCATCCGGCGCAGGCTCGAACAGCATCGGCTTGTCGACATCGTGCAGGATCAGGATGGGCACGAGCACCGAGAGATCGACCTTGTGATGCCATTCCTCCGCGGCCGCCGCGGCAAAGCGGAGACCGTTGCGCGTCACCTCGTTGACGTGGGTCAGCAAACGGTACGCTGCATGGCCGGGATCCCATGGCACATCGGCGAGATCGTCGAAGGCGCTGGCAGTGATCGACGTGGCCCAGGCGGTGACGATGGCATCGGCCATCGCGTCATCGACGCGGTCGAGCCCATGAAGCTGGCCCTCGAGCCGCGAGCGCAGCGCGGGGTCGCC
>PJUF01000178.1_pt1 | contig 56282 bp, 56 predicted proteins | sample 1512191 | NCBI WGS metagenome assembly PJUF01 (sample SAMN08177673, study PRJNA422409) | Feces metagenome, whole genome shotgun sequencing project. | isolation source: Chicken feces (3) enriched on wood chips | host: Gallus gallus | place: USA: Madison | collected 2015-01-15 | reverse complement strand
CATCGACAGGACATAGGCATAGAGCAACCCGTCGCGCGCCGAGACATAGCTGAACCCCCAGGCGGCGATGCTGATCGTCCAGGGCTCGATGATCGCGCGCGCGGTCACCGCCGCGCCGATATTGTGGCGATAGGCGCAGGCGGAGAGCGCAACGTCGGACAGGGCGGGGCACAGCACGACGAAGGCGATCAGCGGCTCGAGCCCGGTCACCGGGCTGTTCGGGAACATCGCCTGGGGGAAGAGGAGCAGCACTCCACTGGCGATCAGCGAGGCGATCAGCGCGACCATCATCGCGTCCCAGACGACATGGGCATGCGGCCGGTCGGTCTTGGCGAGCGCCTGCGCCAGCCCGCGCTTTAGCCCGAGCGTGGCGAGCAGCGCGGCGACTTCGATCACCAGCACCGCGATCGCATAGCGGCCGACAATGTCCGGGCCATAGGCGCGGCCGGCGATGAACAGGAAGGGCAGCCGCGCGACCAGCCGGATGATGAAGCCCAGCATGTTGGTGCGCCCGCCCTTGGCGAGCGCGTTGATGTCCTCGGAAGGCGGGGCTGCTGCTTCAGTCACTCGTCGCGAGTCCCTGCCAGATCCGGATGCCGCCCGGGGCAATATCCGCGCTGGTACGGACGATCAGCGAGCGCGCTTCGAACCACAGATTGTCCTGGCTGCCGTCGCCGAGCCCGCGATCGAAGGTCAGCGTCGCGCAGAGCGTATGGCGGTCTTCAACGGCGCACGGCCTCACGGCGAAATAGACCAGTCGCGTGGGGTCGAGACTGGCGTTGCCGGCCGTCATCGCCTTGCAGCTTTCAGCAGCGGTGTAATGCGGGTTCGGCATGCAGTGGACGGCCGCGCCCCGCGCAATCGCCTCGCGCGCCGCCTGCAACGCAGTGGACGCGGCTTGCCGGTCGACCGGGTCCTGCTGTGACATGATCGCGGCTGCTGCCAGCAGCGACATCGAAAGGGACGGCGTCAATGCGCCGCGCCCCAGCTCGGGCCCACGCCGATCTCGACGCCGAGCGGAACGGTGAGCTTCACCGCCGGCTCGGCCGCGGTCGCCATCACCCGCTCGATCACGACCTTTGCCGCTTCGACATCGCCTTCGGGCAGTTCGAACACCAGTTCGTCATGCACCTGGAGCAGCATCTTCACATTGGGCAGCCCCGCTTCGAGCAGCGCCGGGCCCATCCGCGCCATTGCGCGCTTGATGATGTCGGCGCTGGTCCCCTGGATCGGCGCGTTGATCGCCGCGCGCTCGCTGCCGGCGCGTTCGTTGGGATTCGAAGCCTTGAGGCGCGGGAAATGCGTCTTCCGGCCGAACAGGGTCGTCGTGTAGCCGCGCTCCTTGGCAAGGCTGAGCGTGTCGGCGATATAGCGGTTGATCCCCGGGAAGCGCTCGAAATAGCGGTTGATCATCGCCTGCGCCTCGTCCGGCGTCACATCGAGCCGCCCGGCCAGGCCCCAGCGAGAGATGCCGTAGAGGATCGCGAAGTTGATCGTCTTGGCGCGGCCGCGTGTGTCGCGGTTCACTTCGCCGAACAGCTCCATCGCGGTGCGGTTATGGATGTCCTCGCCCTGCTCGAACGCCTCGCGCAGCGCCGGCACATCGGCGAGATGCGCCGCTAGCCGCAGCTCGATCTGCGAATAGTCGGCCGAGAGGATGACATTGCCCGGCTCCGCCACGAACGCGTCGCGGATCTGGCGGCCGGTCTCGGTGCGGATCGGGATGTTCTGCAGGTTGGGGTCGGATGAGGCCAGACGCCCCGTCGTCGCCGCCGCCAGCTGATAGGAGGTGTGGACCCGGTTCGTCTGCGGGTCCATGGCCGCCACCAGGGCGTCGGTATAGGTGCCCTTCAGCTTGGACAGCTGGCGCCAGTCCAGGATGGTGCGGGGCAGGGGGTGGTTCTGGGCCAGGTCCTCCAGCACGCTGGCGTCGGTGCCCCACTGGCCGCTGGCGGTCTTCTTGCCGCCGGGCAGGTTCATCTCGCCGAACAGGATCTCGCCGATCTGTCGGGGACTGCCGACGTTGAAGGGGCGCCCGGCCAGCTTGTGCGCCTCCTCCTCCAGCTCGGCCATGCGCTGGCCGAAAGTCGAGGACAGGGAGCGCAGCCGGTCCGGATCGACCCGCACCCCGGCCCGCTCCATGTCGGCCAGGACGGCGGGCATGCCGCGCTCCAGCGTCTCATAGACATTCGACAGGCCCTCGGCCGCCAGGCGCGGCTTCAGCAGGCGATGCAGGCGCAGGGTCACGTCCGCATCCTCGGCGGCGTAGCAGACGGCTGATTTCAGCTCGACGTGCTTGAAGCTCTTCTGGCTCTTGCCGGTCCCCGCCACGCTCTTGAAGGTCATCGGCTCGTGGCCGAGGTGCAGCCGCGCCAGCTCGTCCATGCCGTGGCCGTGCAGCCCGCCTTCCAGCACGTAGGAGATCAGCATCACATCGTCGATCGGGGCGACGCGCACGCCGCGCCGGGCCATGACGGCGAGGTCGTATTTGATGTTCTGGCCGACCTTCAGCACCGACGGGTCTTCCAGCAGCTCCTTCAGCCGGGCCAGGGCCGTCGGCTTGTCGATCTGCTGCAGGGGCGGACGGGCGTCCCCGCCGTCGCCGAAGTCCAGGCCGCCGTCGCCGGTCGGTTCATGCTCATGCGTCAGGGGGATGTAGCAGGCCTCGTTCGGCCCGACCGCCAGCGACAGGCCGCACAGCCCGGCGTGGGTCGAGGACAGAGCGTCCGTCTCGGTGTCGAAGCCGACCACGCCCGCCGCCTTGGCCCGCGCGATCCAGCGGTCGAGGTCTTCCAGAGTCTGCACGCACTCATAGCGGTCGAGGTCGATCGCCTGGGTCTCGGCGGGGGCGGCGACCTCGGTCTGGCCGTAGCGCGGCGTGGCGACCGGCGCCGTCGGCTGGCGGGTGAAGGCGGAGCCTTCCTTCTGCGGCGTTTTGCCGTCGCCGACACGGCGGGCCAGCGACTTGAACTCCATCATCTCCAGGAAGGCCGACAGGGCCTCGGGATCCGGGTCGCGGATGATGAAGTCGTCGATCGGCTCGGGAATCGGCGCCTCGCAGTCCAGCGTCACCAGTTCGCGCGACAGGCGGATCTGGTCGGCGAAGTTGATCAGGGTCTCGCGGCGCTTGGGCTGTTTGATCTCGCCGGCGCGGGCCAGAAGCGTGTCCAGGTCGCCGTACTCGCCGATCAGCTGGGCCGCCGTCTTGGGGCCGATGCCGGGGGCGCCGGGGACGTTGTCGACGCTGTCGCCGATCAGGGCCTGGACCTCGACCACCTTGTCGGGCGTGACGCCGAACTTCTCGAACACGGCCTCTTCTTCCAGGCGGCGGTCCTTCATCGGATCGTACATGATCACGCCGTCGCCGATCAGCTGCATCAGGTCCTTGTCGGAACTGACGATCACCGCCTCGCCGCCCGCGTCACGCGCCTTGCAGGCATAGGTGGCGATCAGGTCGTCGGCTTCGTATCCGGCCATTTCGACGCAGTGGACGCCGAAGGCCTTGGTCGCCTCGCGCACCAGGGGGAACTGCGGGACCAGGTCCTCGGGCGCCGGGGGACGATGGGCCTTGTACTGGTCGTAGAGGTCGTTGCGGAAGGTCTTCTCCGAATGATCGAAGACGGCGACCAGGTGTGTCGGCCCGTCCTCGCCCTTCATGTCCTTCAGCAGTTTCCACAGCATGTTGCAGTAGCCCTGCACCGCCCCCACGGGCAGGCCGTCCGACTTGCGGGTCAGCGGCGGCAGGGCGTGATAGGCGCGGAAGATGTAGGCCGAGGCGTCGATCATCCACAGCCGCAAGGGCGGCCCGTCTTGGGTTAGCGGGCGGGCGGGGATTTCGGATTCGGCGGTCGCGTCGGTCATGGCGCGAACATAGGGGGCGGCGACGCCCCCGTCATCCGGCCATGTGATGGATTACGGCTGCCAGCCGCCCGGCGTTTCGGGAATGACGTCCTCGCCTTCGTCCGAGACCTCGCCGCGGGTCTTTTTCACCTCGGCCCAGGCGGCGCGCAGCAGTTCGGTCACGCCCTCGCCCGAGACGCCGGACACCAGCATGGGGCGACGACCCGCGACGGCTTCCAGCGCCGCCGCCTTCTCCTCGCGGGCCTCGGGCGTCAGGGCGTCGATCTTGTTCAGCGCCAGGATCTCGGTCTTGTCGGCCAGGCCCTCGTCATAGGCCTCCAACTCGCCGCGGATGATGCGATAGGCCTCGACCACGTCGTCCTGCGTGCCGTCGATCAGGTGGATCAGGCTGGCCGACCGCTCGACGTGGCCCAGGAAGCGGGTGCCCAGTCCTGCGCCCTCGCTGGCGCCTTCGATCAGGCCGGGGATGTCGGCGATGACGAAGCGTTCGGACGGGCTCAGGTCCACCATGCCCAGGTTGGGCGTCAGGGTGGTGAAGGGATAGTCCGCCACCTTGGGCCGCGCCGCCGAGACGGCCGACAGGAAGGTCGACTTGCCGGCATTGGGCAGGCCCGCCAGGCCGATGTCGGCGATCAGCTTCAGCCGCAGCCAGATCCAGCGCTCCTGGCCTTCCTGGCCGGGGTTGGCGTGGCGCGGGGCCTGGTTGACCGGCCCCTTGAAGCGGGTGTTGCCCCAGCCGCCGTTGCCGCCGGACAGCAGCTTCACCTTCAGGCCCGCCTCGTCCAGATCGACGAGCACCGTCTCCTTGTCCTCGTCCAGCACCTGGGTGCCGACGGGCACGCGCAGGACCACGTCCTCGCCCTTGGCGCCGTGCATCTGGCGGCCTTGGCCGTGGTGGCCGGTCTGGGCCTTGAAATGCTGCTGGTAGCGGAAGTCGATCAGGGTGTTCAGCCCATCGGCCGCCTCGACCCAGACGTCGCCGCCCTTGCCGCCGTCGCCGCCGTCGGGGCCGCCGTTGGGAATGAATTTTTCGCGACGGAACGAGACGGAGCCCGCGCCGCCGTTGCCGGAACGAATATAGATCTTGGCCTGATCGAGGAACTTCATGGGCACCTTATGGCCCAGAAGCGCGGCGAATTACAGGTGGGTGCGATTCAGCCCCTTGCCCGAGTATCGGCCCAGACGCCGAAGGGATCGCGCCAGTCCATGCCCAGGGCCTGGCCCACCGCCGGATGGGTGATCTCGCCTTTCAGTACGTTCAGTCCCCTGGCCAGGTGCGGGTCGGCGCGCAGGGCCTCCAACCCGTGGTCGGCCAGGGCCAGGCCGAAGGGGAGGGTGGCGTTGTTCAGGGCTTCCGAACTGGTGCGCGGCACGGCGCCGGGCATGTTGCCGACGCAGTAGTGGATCACCTCGTCGACCACATAGGTCGGATCGTCGTGGGTGGTCGGACGCGAGGTTTCGAAACAACCGCCCTGGTCGATGGCCACGTCGATCAGGACGCTGCCCTTCTTCATCGACCCCAGCTGGTCGCGGCGCACCAGGGTCGGGGCTTCGGCGCCCGGCGTCAGGACGGCGCCGATGACCACATCGGCCTTGGGCAGTTCCTCCTCGATGGCGTGCAGGGAGGAATAGCGGGTGATGACCCGGCCGCCGGTCACTTCGTCGATCTGGCGCATGCGGGGGATGGAGCGTTCCAACACCACCACCTCGGCGCCCAGACCCATGGCCATGCGTGCGGCGTTCAGCCCCACGACCCCGCCGCCCAGCACCAGCACGCGCGCCGGCGCCACGCCCGGCACGCCGCAGAACAGCAGCCCCATGCCGCCCTTGTGCTTGAGCAGGGTCTCGGCCGCCGAGAAGACGGCGATGCGCCCGGCCACCTCGGACATCGGCGCCAGCAGCGGCAGGCCGCCGTTTCGGTCCGTCACCGTCTCATAGGCCACGGCGGCGCAGCCGGAGGCCAGCAGGGCCTTGGTCTGCTCGGGGTCGGGAGCCAGGTGCAGATAGGTGAAGAGGATGTGGTCTTCGTTCAGCAGGGCGAACTCGGCCGGCTGCAGCTCCTTGACCTTCACGATCATGTCGCTGCCGGCGAAGACCGTCCGGGCGTCCGGCGCGATGCGGGCGCCCGCCTTGACGTAGTCGCCGTCGGCAAAGCCCGCGCCTAAGCCCGCCCCGGTCTCGAGGACGACGGCGTGGCCGTGGGCGACGTACTCGCGCACGGCGGCCGGCGTCAGGCCGACGCGATGTTCATTGGTCTTGATTTCTCGGGGGCAGCCGACGCGCATGTTATTTTCAAAGTCCTGGCCCCGACATAGGGCGCGGGGACGCTAAACAAGCGGCCAGGGTCGCGCCAGTGAAAAATAAAACCCCGCCAGGCGAAGCGCGCGGCGGGGTTTCGGGGCCTTGTTCCTTCCGTGAAGGATCAGTTCTTGGCGTCCTTGGCCGCGCCTTCGACGGCTTGTCCGGCGGCCTGGGTGTCCCTGCCGACGCCCTGGATGGTGTTGCAGGCGGCGGTGGTCAGGGCGGCGGCGGCGACAGCCAGAATGATGAGTTTGCGCATAGGAAGCTCCTGAAGGTTTCGGGCTCGGCGCCCGTCCCGGAAACAACGCTACGCTTGAGGGGCGGTTCCGCTGAGACGGAAGGCGGCCACCTCGCGCACCTGGGCGCCGCCGTGCGCCTCCGGCGTGGCGAAGGTCAGTCTGGCGATCAGGCCTCCTTCGGGGGCCGGGACGATCTCGGCCTCGCCGCGCAGCTGTTTGGCGAAGGCGATCATCAGGGTGCGGCCGACCCCGGCCGCAGCGGCGTCGGCCACGCCGGGGCCGTCATCCTGCACCTCCAGGACGCTGGTGTCGCCCCGGACGCGGAAGCGCACCTGAAGGTCGCCGCCGCGCCCGGCGAAGGCGTGCTTCTGGGCGTTGGAAACGGCCTCGACCACCCACAGGGCCAGGGGCGCCAGCTTGTCGGGGTCGATGACCAGGGGATCGGCTTCGATCGTCGTGGTCACCAGGGGGCCGCGCACCGCCTCGCCGGCGATCAACTGGCCGACCAGTTCGCGCAGGAAGGTCTCGGAGTCGGCCTCGCGGACGTGCTCGCTCTGGTAGAGGATGCGATAGATCAGGGCCAGGGCGGCGATCCGCTGGCGCGTGTCTCCCAGGGCCGCGCGGGCGCTGGGGTCGGCCACGGCCCGCTGCTGCATCGACAGCAGGGAGGAGATGATCTGCAGGTTGTTCTTCACCCGGTGATGGATCTCGCGCATCAGCGCGTCCTTCTCGTCGAGGGCTTCCAGCAGGGCCTTGTCGCGCCGGGTGATGTTGTCGCCCAGGACGCCGAGGGTGCGGGCCAGGACGCGGATCTCGGCCGGGGCGTGCTCGGCCTGCACGGGGCGGACCGAGAAGCGGCCTCGCGCATAGATGGCGGCGACCCGCTCCAGATAGCCGAGCCAGCGCACGACGATCCGTTCCGACAGCAGCATCACGGCGGCGAAGGTCGCCAGCCAGGCGCCCAGCGGCAGAAGCAGGGTGCCGAATGGATTCAGCCGCGCCCACGACAGCAAGCCGGGCGCGGGCGCGGACAACAGGACGAAGACGTCGCGCCCCGACAACGGCGCGCCGGCATAGACGTGACGACGGCCGCGCGCGTCCTTCGCTTCGAACAGGGCGGTGTCGCCACGCTCGGCCTGGGCGGCCCAGGCGGCGATCGCCTGGGGATCATCGAGTTGGAAAGCCGCGGGGTCGGTCGCAGTCAGCACCCGGCCGGAAGCATCGATCACCGCGGCCTGGGCTCCGAGCGGCAGGGCGGGGTCGCGGATGTCCGGCTGCAGCGCCGACAACGGCAGGATGGCGGCCATCGCGCCCTGGAAGGCGCCCATGGGACGTTCGGAACGCACCCCTACCAGCAGGGCGTTCGGCTGGCCGGACGTCCATTCCATGGCCACGCTCTCGCCGCGCCGCAGCCGTTGATACCAGGCCCGTTCGCGCACCTGGGCCGCCGTGGGCGGGCGGGCGTCGCGCGAGGCGCAGACGGGCTCGCCCGTGGGGCTGAAGCGGGCCAGGGCGACGATGCTGTCCATCCGATCGACCAGGGCCGTCAAGCGCGGCTCGCAGTAGAAGCCGACGCCTTCGGGGGCCAGAGCCTGCAAAAGCACCACGGTGCTGTCGATATTGTTCTTGGCGTGAGCGGCGCTGCGATCGGCGGCCAGTTGCAGGTCGATGCGCTGTTCAGCCGCCTGGCGGCGAAAGCCGGCCTCGGTCTGGATCGCGGCCAGCAGCAGGATCGGCAGCAGAGCGATGGCCATGGCGACGCCGAGGCGGAACCGGATTCCCTGCACGCTGGGTCTTCCGAGCTTTCGCCCCAGAAGCCGGCCGACCCGCAGCACGACTAGCGCCGCCCGGAGCCGCTCAGCCTGTCGGCGTCGGCCAGGATGGAGCGCATCGCGTCCCCGGCGGACTTTCCGTCGCGGGTGTAGCCGCCGCGCTCCAGCGTGGCCTGCAGCGCCTTGCGGGCGCGGGACACCCGGCTCTTCACCGTGCCTACGGCGCACTGGCAGATTTCGGCCGCCTCCTCATAGGCGAAGCCCCCGGCGCCGACGAGGATCAGCGCTTCCCTCTGCTCCTCGGGCAGGGTCTGCAGCGCCTGGCGCAATTCGTCCAGGGCGACGGGCGCCTCGGGATCGTCGACGGCGATCAGGGTGCGCTCGGCGGCTTCCTGGTCCAGCTGGGTCTGGCGCCAGGAGCGCCGCTTTTCCGAATAGAACTGGTTGCGCAGGATCATGAAGGTCCAGGCCTTCATGTTCGTGCCCATCTGATAGCTGGCGCGTGCGTCCCAGGCCTTCATCATGGCTTCCTGGGCCAGATCGTCGGCCGAGGTCGGATCGCCGGTCAGTGTACGGGCGAAAGCGCGCAGATGGGGGATCAGGGTGACCAGTTCGGCCTTGAAGGCGCCGTCGTCGGCCGACGGGGGCCGGGATGGAGTGCTGGTCACTGTCCCTCCTTGGAGGACGACGCCTGATCCGCGCGTCTGAGAATCTCGAGGAACTCGTCGGGGACGGGCTCGTTCACGACCTCGTCGAACATGTGGCGCAGCTTCACGCCGATCGCCTGCTGACGCAGGCGAACCTCTTCAAGCCCTCGATCGCGCGACGGTGTCCCGTCGGGGTGAGCGGGGGTGTCCTTGGTGTTGATCATCGAGTTTACGGCTGCCGCCCAAGCCAGTTGAAACGCCTGTAGAAGCGGAAAACGCCGCCTCTCGCATAGGGTTCCTAGCCTTCTGCGTTTTTATGCTCAAGCTGGCGAAGGAGCCGGGAACCGTGGCGCATTTGATACGTTGAGACCGCTGGTGCGCCGACACGTGCGCGGCGCTGAGATTGTCGGGGAAAGACCGTATGAGCCTTCTGGCCAGACTTGCGCCTCATCTGCCCTATGTTCGTCGTTACGCCCGTGCGTTGACCGGCGACCAGGCCACGGGCGACAACTATGTGCGCGTGGCCCTCGAGGCGCTCGCGGCGGGCGAGCGCCAGCTGCCCACGGACATGACGCCGCGTGTCGCTCTCTATCATGTGTTTCACGCCATTTGGTCGGCCACGGGGGCGCAGCTCGAGGACGGCGCGGCGGCCGAGGGCGACGACGCGGCCCACCGTCTGATGCGGATTTCGCCGCGCTCGCGTCAGGCCTTCCTGCTGACCGCCCTGGAGGGCTTCACCCCGTCCGAGGCCGCCCAGATCCTGGCCGTCGATCCGCGCACGGTCGAACGCCTGATCGCCGAAGCGCAGTCGGACATCGACGCCGAACTGGCGACCGACGTCCTGATCATCGAGGACGAAGCCATCATCTCGGCCGACATCGAAAGCCTCGTGAAGGAGCTGGGCCACCGCGTCACCGGCACCGCCACCACCCATGACGAGGCTGTGGACGCGGTGTCGCGTCACAAGCCGGGTCTGGTGCTGGCCGACATCCAGCTGGCTGACGGCTCGTCCGGCATCGACGCGGTCAAGGACATCCTCAAGCGCTTCGACGTGCCGGTCATCTTCATCACCGCCTTCCCCGAGCGGTTGCTGACCGGCGAGCGCCCCGAGCCGACCTTCCTGATCACCAAGCCCTTCCAGCCGGAAACGGTGAAGGCGGCGATCAGCCAGGCGCTCTTCTTCCACCCTTCGCGCCAGAAGCAGGCCGCGTAAGGGCGACCCGACGGGACCGTTTCGAAAGGCCCCGAGCGCCGTCTCGGGGCCTTTTCCGTGTCTGGACCATTGAGCGAGCATCCGGGTTCGCAGGCGATCGCATGTGAATCGATGTCGCTCTAGGTGGCGGGTTCGGCCAGCGCCGCAGCCGGAGCTTCGGCCGAAGCCTCGACCGGCGCGGGTTCGGAGGCGCCGTCTTGACGCGCGAAGCCGCTGTTGCTGACCGCCCACATGCCGATCAGCAGGACGGCGGCGGCTCCGGCCGAGAGCAGCAGGATCATCAGGATTCGCCGCCCGCCGCGGCCCTGGCGGACATACTGCGCCTCGACCGCATGGTGCGTATTCACGGCGTCGGCGGAATGGGAATGCGGGTCTTGATGGGTCATCGGCTCGCCTCCTTGTCGCGGTTAGAAAACCTGTATGGCGAACGTCGCCGTCGCGCGGCCGTTCCTTCGACGTCGAGGGCGCCAGGAAGTCGGCCGGGTCGGGAACCGAGTTGCGCGCCCGTCGTTATCCGATCGCCGAGGGCTATTCCCCCGGACCGGCCTGACCGTCGGTCTTCGCCCTCGCCTCATTCTCGATGATGCGACTCCTGGCGGATCCTGAACGGGTCCGCCTTCTTTTTTGTCGGCAAGCGGGCTCCGGGACGCCTGATCCGCTTGCTCTGTGAGGAAGAGGCGTCACTATGGGTCTTGAAAGAAAACGCTCAGGGAGGCGGAATGATGAGCCTGCGCAACAGACAATGGATCCTGCGTCAGCGGCCACACGGCCTGATCCAGGACGGCGACCTGGAGCTGGTGGAAAGCCTCGTGCCGGAGTTGAAGGACGGCGAGGTTCTGGTCCGCACCATCTATCTGTCGATCGACCCGACCAACCGCACCTGGATGAATGATTCCGAGGGCTATCTGCCGCCCGTCGGCCTGGGCGACGTCATGCGCGGCCTGACTCTGGGCGTGGTCGAGCAATCGCGCGGCGAGCGGTTCAGGGAAGGCGACCTGGTCACGCCCCTGTCGGGCGCCTGGGCCGATTACGCCGTCGTGCCCGAGGCCGGGCTGCGGCCGGTCCATCGCGCGCCGGGCCTGCCGCTGACCGCCAACCTGTCCGTGCTGGGGATGACCGGCATGACCGCCTATTTCGGCGTCACCGATGTGTTGAAGGCCAAGCCGGGCGAGACCCTGGTCATCTCGGCGGCGGCGGGCGCGGTCGGCTCCATCGCCGGCCAGGTGGCCAAGCAGCGCGGCTGCCGCGTCATCGGCATCGCGGGCGGCGCCGAAAAATGCCGCTGGCTGACCGAGGACCTCGGTTTCGACGGCGCCGTCGACTACAAGAACGAGGACGTCGGCGACGCCCTGGATCGCCTGGCCCCCGACGGGATCGATCTCAATTTCGAGAACGTCGGCGGCGACATCATGATCGCCGTCTGGAATCGGCTGAAGGTGCACGGCCGCATGGCCGTCTGCGGCCTGATCTCGGCCTATAACGCCACGCGGATGCCGCCCTCGCCCAACTTCGCCCGCATCATCACCCACCGCCTGGACGTGAAGGGCTTCCTGGTCCTCGACTACGCCCATCGCGCCAAGGAGATGGTCGCCGAGATGGGCCCATGGCTGGCGGACGGGAAGATCCATTGGAAGGTCCATGTCGACGACGGGCTGGATGGGGCGGTCGGCTCGCTGAACCGCTTGTTCAGGGGCGACCATGACGGCAAGCTGATGGTTCGGGTGTCGGAAGAACCGGCCGCCTGACCGAGGGGGGGAGACCGCGCATGACCGAGCCGCTGCACATCCATTTCGAGGATCTCGAGATCGGCCAGGTCATCCCCCTGGGGGCATGCGCGGTGGATGCGGCGGCGCTGGACCTGTTCGCCGAACGCTTCCTGCCGGGGTGGGACGTGGCCTATGGCGCGCCCGAGGCCATGGTCTACGCCCTGTGGAGCCGGCTGGCCGCCGATCGCACCAGCGGCTGGGCGGGCGCCAAGACCCTGGCGGTCGACGGCCTTCGCTTCCTGCGCAGCCCGCCTGCGGGCGAACTGCTGCGCGGTCGCCTGACCATCATGGGCAAGGATCCGGTCGGCGACGAGAAGGGCGTCGTCATCGCCCAGCAGGACCTGCTGGACGAGGCGGGCCGCCTGGTCTTCTCCTGCCTGACCCGCGCCCTGGTCGCGCGCCGCTAAGGTCGCGTCCTTCTCCCCCTGTGGGAGAAGGTGGACGTCGAAGCCGGACGGATGAGGGTTTCGCGCCCCTGACCGTCAGCCGGCGTCAAACTTCGGAGAGACCCCTCATCCGGCCCTGGCGGGCCACCTTCTCCCACAAGGGGAGAAGGATAAGAAAAACGCCCCGCCAGTGTCCTGACGGGGCGTTTGATCTTTTGGACTTCTAGCGGCCTCAAGTAGCGCGAAAGCGCGTTAGGCCCTTGAAAGAGCCCTCAAGCCGCGCGAACGCGCGTTAGGCTCCTCAAAAAATCAGGCGTTCGCGGCGACGGGCTGCTGCTTGGCGGCGCGGGTCAGGGCCATGGCGATCAGGCGATCCCAGCCCAGCAGCGACACCAGGTGGGCGTAGATCTGGCCCAGGGCGCCGTTGTCGCGCAGTTCGGCCAGCTTCTCGGCCGGCAGGGCCTTCAGCTTGTCTTCCGAGACGGCGAAATATTCGGCGATCTTCTGCGGCGTTCCGGCCGAACCGTCGGCGTTGCGCGGGGTGTAGTTGGCCTCGCGCACCTCGAACAGGTCCAGTTCCTTCAGCAGGGCGACGAAGGACTCGCTGCGCACGCGCTCCTGCTCGAAGTTGTTGCAGAACTCCATGCCGAAGTTGACGTAGCCGCTGGGCTGGCCGTTTTCGAACAGGGGGGTTTCGCCGCCTTCGACGACGAAGGGGGCGGCGCGGTCGATGCACAGCACCAGGCGCTTCTGCTCGTCGTCATTGGCGAAGACGAAGGGATAGCGGCGGACGTAGGCCGGGATGTAGGCGTCGGGGCGGAAGTCGCCGTCCTCGATGAACAGGTTCTCGGCGGCGTTCAGGCCCATGGCGGCGACCGGCTGCTTGGCGTCGCCGACGAAGATGACCGGATAGGACAGGGCGGCCGGGGCGAACTCGGTCACCGTCAGCGGCACCACATTGGTCTGGGCGACGAAGGCGTAGGGCTTGTCCGCCGGGGTCACGCCCAGCTTGCCGTGGGCCTCGGCCGACAGCGGTTCGGGCTGGGAATAGAACAGGACGTTGCCCGACAGGGGGCTGTTCGCTTGGGTCGCGTCGGTCATGAAAAAGGATCTTCTGAACAGAAAGGTCGGTTCTTCTAGCCTATGGTCGGAGCCTCCGCAAACGCCGCTGTTTAGCCACATTGCGTCAGCGGCCGTCGGCGTCGCGCGCGGGTGCGACCGTGGATGCGGTTGCAGCGGCGGTCATGACCTCCTAGCTGTAGGCCATGGGTCTGGCCTGCGATCACGAACACGCTGAACACCATCTCGGCGCCGCCGAGGTGGACCGCGCCCTGGCCGCCGTCGAGGCGCGCTGCGCCGCCGACGGCGAGCGCATGACCGCCCCGCGCCGCCGGGTGCTGGAGCTGCTGCTGACGGCGGGCGAGCCGGTGAAGGCCTATGACCTGATCGCCCGCTACGGCCTGGACGGCCAGGCGGCCAAGCCCCCGACCGTCTATCGCGCGCTCGACTTTCTGGAGCGCCGAGGCCTGGCGCACCGCATCGCCTCCATCAGCGCTTATGTCGCCTGCACCGCCGACGCCCTGGGCGAGGACAAGGGGCACGCGGCCGCCTTCCTGATCTGCGATTGCTGCGGAGCCGCCGAAGAGGTGGCGGTTCAGGGCGGCGACGCCTTCGCCCGCGCCGCCGCCGGCGCCGGCTACGCCATCGAACGCACCACTATAGAAGGGCATGGCCGCTGCCCGGCCTGTCGCGTGGCGGCCTGAACCTGATGGACGCCCTGGCCCTGTCGGCGCCGCGCCGGATCAGCGTCCCCATCGACAACCGCTGGGGCGCGGGCCAGATGGCGGTGCTCGACTTCGGCGATCCCGAGCGACCGGTCGATCTGGTCTTCGTCCACGCCAACGGCTTCAACGCCCGCACCTACCGCACCCTGTTGCAGCCCCTGTCCAGCGCCCTGCGCATCTGGGCGCCTGACCTGCGCGGCCATGGGGCGACGCGTCTGCCCGCCGAGCCCGAAGGCCATCGCAGCTGGAAGGATCACCGCGACGACCTGATCGCCCTGCTGGAGTCGACCGGCGGCCCGCCCGTGGCCCTGGCCGGCCATTCCATCGGCGGGACCAGCGGCCTGCTGGCCGCCGCCGAGCGGCCCGACCGGGTGTCGCGCCTGCTGCTGCTCGACCCCGTGATCTGGCCGCGCCCCATGGTGATGGCGCTGAATCTGCCGCTGGCCGGGCGGCTGTCGCGACGCTTTCCGATCGTCTCGCGCACCCTGAAACGCCGCGCCGTGTTCGACAGCCGGGAGCAGGCCCTGGCCGCCTATCGGGGGCGGGGCGCCTTCAAGGGTTGGCCGGATCTGATGCTGGCCGACTATCTGGCCGACGGCCTGATCGAGACCGACAAGGGGTTGGAGCTGGCCTGCAGCCCGGCGTGGGAGGCCTCGAACTACGCCGCCCAGGCGCACGACCCCTGGCGCGCCCTGACCCGCTATCCGGGAGCGGTGCGCATCCTCAAGGGCGAGACCGGCAGCCTGTGCGCGGTCCGGCCCGGCGGGCGTCGGCCCGATTTGCAGGTCGAGACGGTGGCGGGCGGCGGCCATCTGTTCCCCATGACCCACACAGAGATCACCCGCGACGCCCTGTTCGATCTGGCGGTCTGACCCTGCGCTTGCCGGAACGTCTCCGTCGCGCCTAGAAGCAGTACGGAACCGGCTGGGAGGGAGGATCGTCATGACCTCAGAACTGACGGTGCGCCGCGCGACGGCGACGGACGCCGGGCGCATCCACGCCCTGATGCGCGCTCTGGCGGAACATGAGGAACTGACGCCCTATCTCGCCGCCACGCCGAACAGTCTGGCGCAGGCGTTGTCGGCCCAGCCGCCGCGCGCCGCCTTCCTTCTGGCCGAAATCGCGGGGCGGGCGGTGGGTTTCGTCTCCTGGACGCGGGTCTACGGAATCTGGCGGGGTGGGGACTACCTCAACCTCGATGACCTGTTCGTGGCCGAAGAGGCGCGCGGCGCCGGCATAGGCGAGGCGCTGATGCGGGCTTTCGCGGCCGAGGCTGCGGGCGAGGAGCTGAGCGGCCGCTGGGAGGTTCGTGCGGACAATCACGGCGCGCGGCGCTTCTACGCCCGTCTCGGCGCCGAGCAGGAAGAGAAGGTCGTGGTGCGCTGGTCGGCCCAGGCTATGAAGACGACGCCCTAGCCTCAGGGGTTGTCGTGCGTCGGTTCGATGTTAGTCCTGACGGACGATGACGTCGTCCGCCTCTTCTTCTTCTCAACTGCCGCGCATCCTGCTGGGCGTCGTGATCGGCGCAGTGCTGGGCCTGCTGATGCTGGGGGTGGCGCTGGCCGCCTGGTGGCTGGCTGTGGCGCGCCATTCGCCGCAGCCGATCGTCGCGCCCGAGGGGTTCGAGGCGCGTCTGGAAGCGGCGGCCGGGCCCGCCGCCTTCGGCCTTGCCCCCGTCTATGTTCACGGCGTCTCCAGCGGCGCCGACTGGCTGGCGCAGATCGCACCCGAGCTGGAATCCCAGGGGCATGACCTTCGTCCGACGCCGCCCGACGATCCCGTGCTGGCGCGCGAGATCGAGCGCCTGGCTCGCCGGTGGGCCGAGCCGCCGCGTCGTCCCCTGCTGATCTGGCGGGGGCCGACCGGCTTGGTGCTGTGCCGGTGCGATCATCCCCGCGCGCGGGCGCAGGCGCGTCAGTTGCTTGCGGCCGCAGCCTCGCTGGATGGAGAGCCGTCGTCGGCGCCCCCGGCCGTCGCCTCGTGCCGCGCCGCCGAACCGGCGGGCCCGGCCTATCCGCGTCTCGGGCCGCCGCCGGCCAAGACCGTTGCGCCGTCCGCGCCGCCCGCCGCTGCCCCGGCGCGGGCTGCGCCTCCGGCCCCCGCCTTGCCGGGCGATCCGGCGCCGAGAGACAAGGCGCCGCCCTCGCCGGGCCGATCCTCGCCCGCTCGCCCGGCCTCGCCCCGGCGCACGGACCCGCCCGAGGCCCGGCGCGACGCCGACAGCCTGTTCTTCTGACAGCCTAGTCCAGCCGGGCGCAGGCGTGGATCAGCCGCTCTACGTCGTCCTCGCTCTGATACAGGCTGAAGCCGAAGCGGATTACGTCGTCGCGCACGTCGGCGATGACGTTCATCTCCTGCAGGGCCGTCTTCCAGCGCGGGGCGTCGGCGTGACGCAGCGCCAGGAAGCGGGCGCGCGGCGCCGCTCCCTCGACCGGGTTCAGGATCTCGGCCTTGTTCAACGTCCCGGCGTCTCCGCTCTGGATCGCCGTCTGGAACCGGGTCTGAAGGCCGCGTGCGTGGTCGGCGATCATCGCCGTGGTCAGGCCGTGCTGGTCCAGCATCCGGCGCACGGCGTTGAAGCGGTAAAGAGCGCTGGCGTCGAAGGTGGCCCCCCAGAAGCGGCCGCCGTCGGTGCGGTACTGGACGCCGCCGGGCGGGCCTTCCAGATGGCCGAACTCGGCGAACCAGCCGGTCACGACCGGGCGCGGACCGAAGCCGGGCGGAGCGTGCAGGAAGCAGGCGCCTTCACCCGCCATGGCGTATTTGTAGCCGCCGGCCAGATAGAAGACCCGATCCGCCACGGCCGACAGGTCCGTCGGCGTCGCCATGAAGCCGTGGTAGCCGTCCACCACCACCCACGGTCCCGTCGGATCGGCCAGCTCCGCCAGCTCGTCGATCCGCTTGAACAGGCCGCCGGTGCGGAAGAAGACTTGGCTGACGAAGATCAGATCGTGCCCGCCCGCCCTGGCCGCCGCGACGAAGCGGTCGGCGAAGGTCTCGAACGGCGCCAGAGGCACGCGGGTGACGACCGCCTGTCCCGCCTCCTCCCAGCGTTCTGACTGGCGGCGGAAGGAGTGGAACTCGCCGTCGGTGGCCAGGATGCGCACCGGCGTCCTGCCGACCGCCGAGACGATGCGCAGCAGGATTTCATGCGTATTGGGCGCGAAGATCAGGCTGTCGGGGGAGGGCAGGCCCAGCTCTCCGGCTACATGGGCCTGAGCCTCGGGAATGACGTCGCCGAACACCAGGTCCCATTTTCGGTCGGCGAAGCGGTTGGCCTCGGCCCAGGCCTGAACCTGGCCGTCGAAGCTGGCGTCGGGCCACAGGTGGTGGCTGTGGGCGGCGAAATGCAGGCGTTCCGGATCAAGGCCGAGCGCGCGCGAGAACAGGGGCTTGTAGTTCATGGCCGCACGCTAACCTGCGTGGCAGGCGGCGTCACCGGCCAAAGAAAAAGGCGGGCCGCTTTCGCGAACCCGCCTCTCTCAACTCAGTCCTTGGCGCTCGAGCAGCGAGCGACCGCGTCGCGAGCGTAGCGCCGCGCGCGTCAGCGCGCCTTAGATCAAGCTGCCATGGCAGTGCTTGAACTTGCGGCCCGAGCCGCAGGGGCAGTCGGCGTTGCGGCTGGTGCGCTCCCAGCCGATGGGCAGGGCTTCGACCGGCAGTTTGGAGCGGTCGTCGCCGGTCAGCTGGCCTTCCGGGTTCTGGGCCATCGGATTCAGCATCTCGTTCTCGCCGGTGCCGGGGTTCAGGTGGATTTCCTGGAACTCGGGCATCTCCATCGGCGGGGGCGCCTGGAACTGGAACTCCACCGTCATCAGCCAGCGCGTGACGTTGTGGCGCAGGTCGTGCAGCAGCGTCTCGAACAGGTTGAAGGCCTCGGTCTTGTATTCGTTCAGCGGGTCGCGCTGGCCGTAGCCGCGCAGGCCGATGACGCCGCGCAGGTGGTCCAGGTGGACCAGGTGCTCGCGCCACTGCATGTCGATCATCTGCAGCATGAACTGCTTTTCCAGACCGCGCGTCTGGTCGGCGCCGATCAGCTCCAGACGCTCGGCGGCGCGGGCGTCGGCGGCGGCGAGGATGCGTTCCTCGATCTCCTCGTTGGAGACGCCTTCCTCTGCGGCCCAGTCATGCAGGGGCAGTTCGAGGCCGAGGGTGGACTTCACCTTCTCGTCCAGGCCGTTGATGTCCCACTGCTCGGCATAGGCCTTGGGCGGCATGTAGCGCTCGACCAGATCGTTGATCGCGTCGTTGCGGAAGTCGGCGACCAGTTCCGACAGATCCTCGGAGTCCATGAACTCCTGGCGCTGTTCGAACACGGCCTTGCGCTGATCGTTCACGACATCGTCGTACTTCAGCACGTTCTTGCGCATGTCGTAGTTGCGGGCCTCGACGCGCTTCTGGGCGGTCTCGACGGCGCGGTTCAGCCAGGGGTGGCTGATGGCCTCGCCCTCGGCCACGCCGAAGGACTTCATGATGCTGTCCAGGCGGTCGCCGGCGAAGATGCGCAGCAGGTCGTCTTCGCACGACAGGTAGAATTTCGAGGTGCCGGGGTCGCCCTGACGGCCGGTGCGGCCGCGCAGCTGGTTGTCGATACGACGGCTTTCGTGGCGTTCGGTGCCCAGGACGAACAGGCCGCCGACGGACATGGCCTTGGCCTTGGCGGCGGCGATCTCGGCCTTGAATTCCTCTTCCTTGGCGGCGAGGGCTTCGGGCGTCACCTCGACGGCCATGTTGCGCTGTTCCTGGGTCCAGCGCTGGACGCGCATCTCCAGATTGCCGCCCAGCTGGATGTCGGTGCCGCGGCCCGCCATGTTGGTGGCGATGGTCACCGCGTGCGGCAGACCCGCCTCGGCGACGATGTAGGCTTCCTGCTCGTGTTGACGCGCGTTCAGCACATTGTGCGGAATGCCGCGGCCGGTGACGTATTCCACGTCATAGGCCAGGTCGCCGGCCTTCTGGGCGTCCTTCTCGCGGCCCTCGTATTCGGGCTTCACCTTGCGCGAGACCTCGACCTGATAGTCGTAGTCCTTCAGCAGGTCGGACAGTTCCTCGGACTTCTCGATCGACACCGTGCCGACCAGGATCGGCTGGCCGCGCACGTAGCAGTCGGCGATCTGGGCGGCGATGGCGCGGTTCTTCTCGGCGAAGGTGCGATAGACCTCGTCGTCGTAGTCCTTGCGCTGGATCGGGCGGTTGGTCGGCACTTCCAGGACGTCCATCTTGTAGATGTCGAGGAATTCCTGGGCCTCGGTCGCGGCCGTGCCGGTCATGCCGGACAGCTTTTCGTAGAGGCGGAAGTAGTTCTGGATGGTCACCGAGGCCAGGGTCTGGTTCTCGGGCAGGATCTTGACGTCCTCCTTGGCCTCGATGGCCTGGTGCAGACCTTCGGACAGGCGACGGCCGGACATCATGCGGCCGGTGAATTCGTCGATCAGGACGATCTCGCCGTCCTTGATGATGTAGTCCTTGTCGCGCTGATACAGGGTGTTGGCGCGCAGGGCCTGGTTGACGTGGTGGACCAGGCTGACGTTGGCCGGGTCGTACAGGTCGACGGTGTCCTCGGCGAAGTGGCCGCCCTGTTCGAGCATCTGCTCCATCCGCTCCGAGCCCAGCTCGGTCAGCAGGGCCTGGCGCTGCTTTTCGTCGAGGTCGAAGGTCGCCTTGTCCTTGACCAGTTCCTTCACCAGGGCGTCGACGATCTTGTAGAGGTCTGACCGGTCCTCGGTCGGGCCCGAGATGATCAGCGGCGTGCGCGCCTCGTCGATCAGGATGGAGTCGACCTCGTCGACGATGGCGAAGTGGTGGCCGCGCTGCACCATCTCGCGACGGTCGTAGACTAGGTTGTCGCGCAGATAGTCGAAGCCGAATTCGTTGTTGGTGCCGTAGGTGATGTCGGCCTGATAGGCCATCTGGCGCTGGCCCTGCGACAGGCCGTTGACGATGACTCCGACTTCCAGGCCCAGGAAGCGATAGACCTTGCCCATGGTGTCCGCGTCGCGGCGGGCCAGGTAGTCGTTGACGGTGACGACGTGGACGCCCTTGCCGGCCAGGGCGTTCAGATAGACCGGAGCCACGGCCACCAGGGTCTTGCCTTCGCCGGTCCGCATCTCGGCGATGCCGCCCTCGTGCAGGATCATGCCGCCGGCCATCTGCACGTCGTACTGACGCTGGCCCAGAACGCGCTTGGAGGCTTCGCGCACGACGGCGAAGGCCTCGTTCTGCAGCTTGTCGAGGCTTTCGCCGCCCTCGACGCGGTCCCGGAAGGTCTGCGTCATCATGCGCAGTTCATCGTCCGAGAAGGCCTCGAACTTGGATTCAAGGGCGTTGATCTTCTGGACCTGGGCCTGGAAGGCCTTGACCTTGCGGTCGTTGGAGGAACCGAGAAGTTTCTTGGCGAAGCCGAGCATGGGCGATCCGGGTCAGGCGGTCGAGCGGCTGAAGGCTCTGAGAAAGACAGGTTTCGCCCGGTCGGGAGGCCGCGATCACGCCGACCCCAGGCCTTCCCTGCAGTCAGGGCGCGCGAAGGGCCGCGCATACGATCGAAAATCCCTCGACTTGGGCGCAGGCGGGACTTAAGCACCGCCCTTACCCCTGTCAACGCGAGGGCCTTTTTAAGGGCGGCGCGGCGCAGGCGCGAACGGCCGTTCCGGCGGCCTGCCCCCAGACCCCTGTCAGGAGCGTCCGATGCGAGCGCGGCGTCCCCTCCACAGCCTGTTCCTGATCGCCGCCGTCGGGCTGGCGCTGGGCGTCGCCGCCTGCGGGCGCGGCGGGGACGAAGCCGCGCCGGAGAAGAACGACCGCGTCGTCGCCAAGGTCAACGACCGCGCGGTCTGGGCCTCGGACGTGCGCCGCGAGGCGGTGGCCCAGGGGCTGATCGGCGAGGACGATCCTCTGGACCTGTCCTCCGAACTGTTCCGCCGGGTGATGGACGAGGTGGTCGACCAGAAGCTGCTGGCCGCCGAGGCCGAACGTCGCGGCCTTGATTCCAGCCCGGCCGCCCAGCGCCGCCTGCAGGCCGTGCGCGAGCGCATCCTGGGCGACATGCTGGTCGAGAAGGTGGTGTCCGGCGCCGTGTCCGACCAGGCGGTCGAACGCCTCTACGCCGAGCAGCAGCGTCTGGCGCGCACGACCGAGGAGGTTCGGGTGCGGTTGATCCTGGCGCCGACAAAGGAACAGGCCGACGCCGTTCTGGGCGTACTGGGCCAGGGCGCGGCCTTCGAGGCGGTCGCCGCCCAGCGCTCCATCGACGACGCCACCCGCTATTCCGGCGGCGATCTGGGCTATTCGACGCTGGACGTCCTGCCGGGGGCCTACGCCTCTGCCCTGCAGGGCAAGACGCCGGGCCAGGTCGTCGGCCCGATCCAGACCGAAACCGGCTGGGCCGTGCTGAAGGTCGAGGACCGTCGCGCCGAGACGCCCCCGACGCTGGAGCAGGCGCGCCCCCAGATCGTGCGCTACCTGACCTATGAAGGCGTGCGCCAGCTGCTGGAGCAGTTGCGCGGCAAGGCCGAGGTCGAGATCACCCTGGACGAGGCGAAGACGCCATCGCCTGCCGCCACGCCTCCCGCCCGGAAAACCTCCGCTCCTCCCGCCGCCGGAACCGCCACATGAGCCAGCCGTCCAAGTCCGCCTCGACCGGCAAGAAGATCGAAACCGTCATCGAGAAGGCGCTCGACCCGCTGGCCTCGGCGCTGAAGCGCGCGACGCAGTCGGCCGCCCAGGCGGTCGCCGCCGCGCCCGGCAAGCCCGGTCTGATGATCTCGCCGCTGGCCGTGCCTTTCCCGGCCATCCCGCCGATCGGCGGCGTCGAAATCGCGACGGCGCAGGCGGGCTTCTACAAGCATGAGCGCGATGACCTGGTGGTCTTCCGCTTCCCGCAGGGGGCGTCCTGCGCGGGCGTCTTCACCCGGCACAAGGTCGGCTCGGCGCCGGTTGACTGGTGCAAGCGTCATCTGGACGCCGACAAGGGCGGCGAGGGGGTCAGGGCCCTGGTCGTCAACGCCGGCTGCGCCAACGCCTTCACCGGCAAGGCGGGCGCCGATGCGGCGCGCCGCACGGCCTCCGAGGTCGCCAAGCGCTTCGACTGCCGACAGCGCGACGTCATGCTGGCCTCGACCGGCGTCATCGGCGTGGTGCTGGACGACAAGAAGATCACGGCCCGCCTGTCTGCGGTCGAAGCCGGTCTGAAGGCCGACAACTGGACGCAGGCCGGTCTGGGCATCATGACCACGGACACCTTCCCCAAGGGCGCCTACGCGGAGTGCGAGATCGAAGGCGTCAAGGTCCGCATCGCCGGCATCGCCAAGGGCTCGGGCATGATCGCGCCGGACATGGCGACCATGCTGGCCTTCATCGTCACCGACGCCGACATCGCCCCGCCGGTGCTGAAGGCCCTGCTGAACCTGCACGTCCGCACCACCTTCAACTCGGTGACGGTGGACGGCGACACCTCGACCAATGACACGGCTCTGCTGTTCGCCACGGGCGCGTCCGGCGCGCCGCGCATCGGCCGCGTCGGCGACCGCCGCCTGAAGGAATTCTCGGCCGCGCTGGACGACGTCATGCTCGATCTGGCCCACCAGCTGGTGAAGGACGGCGAGGGCGCGACCAAGTTCGTCAAGGTGACGGTCGAGGGTGCCGCTTCGCCCGCCTCGGCGCGCAAGCTGGCCAAGTCGATCGCCGACAGCCCCCTGGTGAAGACCGCCATCGCGGGCGAGGACGCCAACTGGGGCCGCATCGTCATGGCCGTGGGCAAGACCGAAGAGGCGGTCGACCGCGACCGTCTGGCCATCCGCTTCGGCCCGCACGTCGCCGCCGTCGACGGCGCCCCCTCGCCGACCTACGACGAGGCGGTCATGAGCGCTTATATGAAGAACCCCGAGATCGACATCACCGTCCACGTCGCCTCGGGCCGGGCCTCGGCCACGGTCTGGACCTGCGACCTGACCAAACGCTACATCGAGATCAACGGGGACTATCGCTCGTGAGCGAGACGCCCGCCGTTCCCACCGTCCTGGTCGTCGCTGTCGCCCTGATCGACCCGGACGGCCGCGTGCTGATCGCCAAACGGCCCGAGGGCAAGCAGCTGGCGGGTCTGTGGGAATTCCCCGGCGGCAAGGTCGAGCCGGGCGAGCGGCCCGAGGCCGCCCTGATCCGCGAACTGAAGGAAGAACTGGGCATCGACGTGAAGGAGGCCTGCCTGGCCCCCTTCGTGTTTACCAGTCACGCTTACGAATCCTTTCACCTGTTGATGCCACTCTACCTGTGCCGGCGCTGGTCCGGCGTGGTCGAGGCGCGCGAACATGCGGGTCTGGCCTGGGTGAAGCCGGACAAGCTGTCGGCCTATCCCATGCCTCCGGCCGACGAACCGCTGATCGCCTGGCTGCGCGATCTGCTCTGACGGGCCGACGACAGGGGAGGGCCGGGCGTGAAGGGTTTCATCTGCCCGTTCCATCGCGACGAAGGCGGCGCCACGGCCATTGAATAGCGTGCGATCTGCGCCCTGATCTTCCTGGTCATCATCGCCGCCGTCACCGCCTTCGCGGTGCGATCGAACGCCATGTACGACTACATCTCGACGACCATCAGCGCTGCGATCAGCGGAAGCTGAGCCTCAGTCCTCCTCGCCGGTCTGCTCCCTGACGCCCAGGGCGTCGGCGAGACGCGTCCTGGCGGAGCCGCGTTTCGCGGGCTTCGGCTGGCTTTCGTGCGGCGCCCATCCGGCAAGATGCACCATTTCGAAGGTGGCGGGGATGCGCCCGTCCGCCTCGGCGTGGCGTTCGGCGTAAAGCTGGGCCGCGCGGGCCAGCACGGGGCGGCTGAGGGGGCGGATCGGCCCGGCCAGCACGTTCGTCTCGCCCATCGCTCGCAGGTCGCGCATCAGGGCGAAGGGGTCGCCATAGCGCACCGTCACCCGGTCCACGTCCGTCACCGGCAAGGCGAACCCGGCCCGTTGCAGCAGGGCCGCCCCGTCGAAGCCGTCGGCGAAGGGCGAGACGCGCGCCTGGGCCCCGCCGTTGATCTCCAGCTCCGCCTCGGTCAGGACGCCGCGCAGCTCCTTCAGCGTCGCGGCGCCGAACAGGCTGGCGACGAACAGGCCGTCAGGCTTCAGCGCGCGGCGGATCTGACTCAGGGCGCCGGGCAGGTCGTTGGCCCAGTGCAGGCCCAGCAGGTTGACGATCAGATCGGCCGATCCGTCCTCAAGCCCCAGCGGTCCCGCGCCGGGCGCGGCGCGCTCGGCCGTCGAGCCGACGGCGCGCACCTGCGCCACCCGTTCGCGCGCGGGACTTTCGGCCAGGGCGCGGGCGAAGACGCCGGGGTGCGGCGACAGGTCGACGGGCGCCTGAAACTCGCGCAGGATCACTTCGAGGCTGTTCACCGCATTGTCGGCGGCGCGCAGGTGCAGGAAGTCGGCGTCGGGGAAACGTCGGGCGGCGCGGCTCAGGCGCGTGGCGCGGCGGGCGGCGTCGAAGATGATCGGGGGACCGGAGGAGGGAGAGGGGGCGCTCATGTCGGTTCAGGATGGGGGCTGGCGGGGTCGATTGAAAGGCGTCACTGCGCCTTTAGCATCCGGCGCGCGCGATGCGGGCCGGGGCCTGCTGGATATTCTGCTGCCGCCTATGGCTCACGACAGCCGCGAGGCGGCGGCGTCCGCGGGCCTGTCGCCCGACGCCTGGAGCCGGGTGGCCTTTCTGGAGGCGCCCGTCTGCGACGGCTGCGGCGCGGCGTTTGAATACGACGGCGGCGACTTCGCGGCGGAGCGGTGCGCGGCCTGCGTCGCCAGCCCTTACGCCTTCGGCCGGGCGCGGGCGGCCTGCGTCTATGACGAGGCGTCGCGCGGGATCATCCTGAAGTTCAAGCACGGCGACCAGCAGCAGTTCGCCCCCCTGTTCGCCCGCTGGATCAGCCGTTCGGCCGCCCCCCTGATCGAGACGGCGGACGCCGTGGTCCCCGTGCCCCTGCACCGCGCCCGCCTGTTGTCGCGCCGTTTCAATCAGGCTGCCGAGATCGCCCGACCGTTGGCCCGCGCGGCGCGGCTCGACTACCTGCCTGACGCCTTGATCCGTCCCCTGCCGACCGCCAGCCAGGGCGGCAAGTCCGCGCGCGGACGTCGGCTGAACGTCAAGGCGGCCTTCGCTGTGACCGAGGCCGGGCGCCGACGCATCAAGGGACGTCGTCTGCTGCTGATCGACGACGTGCTGACCACGGGGGCCACGGCCGAGGCCTGTGCGCGGGTGCTGATGGAGGCCGGAGCCCGCGCCGTGGACCTGGCTGTCATCGCGAGGGTGAAAAACGCGCGCGAACCGCTTAAGTGAGGGAGAACCTTCCCATTCGCCTTCAGGAGCTCCCCTTGGCCGACGTCGTTCTCTACACCAAACCCGGCTGCCCCTACTGCATCCGCGCCATGGCCCTGCTGGACCGCAAGGGCGCGGCCTATACGAACATCGTCGCCTCCAACGACCCCGAGAAGAAAGCCGAGATGGTCGAGCGCTCGGGCGGCGCGGCCACCTTCCCACAGATCTTCATCAACGGGAAACACGTCGGCGGCTCGGACGACATCCACGCCTTGGACCGCAAGGGCGAACTGGACGCCCTGCTGGCGGCCTAGGTGACCGAAACGCTCGATATTGCGCTGATCCAGACGCGGACGCCGGCGACGGCGGCCGCCGGGCTGGCGCATGTCGAGCCCCTGATCCGACAGGCGGCGGCTGAGGGTGCGCAGCTGATCCTGACGCCCGAGGGGACCAATTTTCTCGAACAGCGCCGGGCCTTGCGCGACGCCGCCCTGTCGGACGAGGACGCCGATCCCGCTGTCGCCGGGCTCAAGGCCCTGGCCGCCGAACTGGGCGTCTGGCTGCTGGTCGGCTCGGTCATCGTGCGCTCGGGCGCCGCAGGCGATCCGCGCGCCGCCAACCGGTCCCTGCTGATCGACCCCAGCGGGGCGATCACGTCCCGCTATGACAAGCTGCACGTCTTCGATGTCGACCTGCCGAACGGCGAGACTTATCGCGAAAGCGCCTCGGTCAGGCCGGGCGAGGCGGCGGTGGTCGCCGACAGCCCCTGGGGCGGTCTGGGCCTGACCATCTGCTACGACCTGCGTTTCCCGCATCTGCACCGCGCCCTGGCCCAGGCGGGCGCGAGCCTGATCGCCGTTCCCGCCGCCTTCACCCGCCCGACCGGCGAGGCGCATTGGGATATCTTGCTGCGCGCCCGCGCCATCGAGACGGGCGCCTTCATCCTGGCCCCCGCCCAGGGCGGAACGCATGAGGACGGCCGCCGGACCTGGGGCCGCTCCCTGGTCGTCGGCCCGTGGGGCGAGGTGATCGCCCGGCTCGACCACGACGAACCGGGCGTGCTGCACGCCCGGCTGGACCTTCAGGCCGTGGAGCAGGCGCGCGCCAGCGTCCCCGCCCTGCGCCACGACCGCGACTTCGACCTGCCCCTATGATCCGTTACGCCCTGTCCTGCGACCACGACCACGGCTTCGAGGCCTGGTTCGGCTCCTCGTCCGACTATGACGACCAGGCGGCGCGCGGCCTGGTCGAATGCCCCTTCTGCGGCTCGACGGCCGTTAGAAAACAGATCATGGCCCCGGCCGTCTCGGGCACGAAGAAGAGCGCGCCTTCGCCGGACGCCATGAAGCAGATGCAGTCGATGATGATGCAGGCGGCGCAGCAGGTGCGAGACCACGTCGAGCAGAACTTCGACTACGTCGGCGACGCCTTCGCCCGCGAGGCGCGCGACATCCACGAGGGCCGGAGTGAGAAGCGCGAAATCTACGGCGAGGCCACTCCCGCCGAGGTCAAGAAGCTGAAGGACGACGGCGTGCCCTGCGCGCCCCTGCCCAGCCTGCCGCCCGACCCCAAGAAGGCGAACTGACTGCAGATGGGGGAGGGGGAGCAGCGGTACGAGGAATTCGCCCCGCCTGACCCTTTGCGCCCCTTCGTGCGCCTGCTGTGGACCTACGCCGCGCCAAGCCCCAGCGGCGGGGTGCAGCGCATCGCCCCGGACGGCTGTCCCGAACTGATCGTCGATCTGGCCGCCCCCTATGAGGAGCAGGGCGCCGACGGCGTCTTCCGCCTGCAGCCGCCGGTGATCTTCGCCGGCCAGATGACCCGGCCCATGGCTATCCGTCCGGTCGGTCCGGTCGAGATCGTCGCCGCCAAGTTGGAGCCGGACGGGGCGCGGGAATTTCTCGGCCGCCCGCTGATCGAGGCGACCGACCGGCGTCTGGACCTCGTGGCGCGGCTGGACGGTTTCACGGCGCCGTCCGGCGATCCGGCGGGGCAGGCCGCCGCCCTGGGCGCCTGGCTGGAGGATCAGCGCCGGGCGGGCGACTGGCGCATCGACCCCGCCGTCCGCGCCCAGGTCGCCGCCGCCGAGGATGATCTTGAGGCGCCGCCTTTGAACCCGGCCGAACGCCGCGCCCTGCAGCGCCGGTTCCGCGATCGCGTCGGCGTGGCGCCGCGCACGCTGCGCTCGGTCTTTCGTTTCCGCCGCATCTTCGATCATGCGATGGGCCAGGACGCCGACGCCGCCTCCTGGCTGGAGGCCGGCTTGGCCGCGGGCTATTTCGACCAGCCGCAGATGGCGCGCGACTTCCGCCGTTTCTTGGGCTGCACCGCCACCGCCTGGGCGCGCGAACAGGTGGAGTTGGCGCGACGGCTGGCGTCGCATTCCTACAAGCCCGCGCCGTGAGGGCGGCGTAACCTTCCTTCCGTCCTTGAGGAGGGAGAGCCCATGTCCGTTTCCAGCCTGCTGGCCGCCGCCCTGTTGCAGACCGCCGCGCCCGCGACGCCTGCGCCCAATCTGTCGTGGCTGGCGGGCTATTGGCTGGACTGTTCCGGCGGGCGTGAGGCGTCCGAGACCTGGAGCGACCCGCGCGCGGGGTTGATCGTCGGCCACTCGGTGACTGTGCGCAATGGCCGCAGCGGTTTCGAGAGCGCCCGTATCGGTCCCCTGAAGGATGGCGGCCTGGCCTATTTCGCTCAGCCGGGCGGCGCGCCCGCGACCCCCTTCCGTCTGATCGACAGCGGCCCGCAGCGGGCGGTTTTCGCCAATCCTGACAACGACTTTCCGCACCGCATCATCTATGAACGCGCGGGGGATGTGCTGACCGCCCGGATCGAAGGGGCGGACGACGATGAGAACCGGAGCGTGCAATGGCGATTCAACAGGGCGGAGCTGAACGCCCGCTGTCCCCTCTGACCTGGCGGCCGATGACGGCGGACGATCTCGACGGCGTGGTCGCGGTGGCTCAGCTGTCCTTCCCCGATCATCCGGAAGAGCGCGCCTGCTTCGCCAACCGTCTGGAACTGCACCCCGAGGGCTGTTTCGTCCTGGCCGCCGAGGACGGGGCGGTGATGGGCTATCTGGTCGCCTATCCGTGGGTGCGGAACGCCGCCCCGGCGCTGAACGTGCTGATCGACGCCATCCCGGTCGAGGCCGAGGTGGTCTATCTGCACGACCTGGCCCTGCACCCCGACACGCGCGGCGGCGGCCACACCCGGCCGGTGGTCGAGCGTCTGGCCGAGCAGGCCAAGACGGCGGGCTGGCCGGCGGTCGCCCTGGTGGCGGTCAATGACGCATCCAGCTTCTGGGCGCGCAACGGCTTCGAGATCCAGAACCCGCCGGGCATGGCCGAGAAGCTGGCCAGCTACGGCGACGACGCCCGCTATATGGTCAGGCCGCTGTAAGCGTCGTCAGCATAAAATCCAGGCGCTCGGCGACGGGCGTCTTGGGCAGCTCGATCAGTTCATAGCCGAAGCGCGGATAGGTCTCGGCCATGGCCTCGAAGGTGCGGCGGGCCTCGTCCAGATCCTGTTTGCGCTCGGCGTCCTGGCCGAAGATCTCGGGCCAGACCGGGGCGATGAAGACGCGCCGGTCATAGCGGATGTCCTGCGCCGCCCGCTCCACATGGGCCGGGACCGGCAGGCCGCACAGGGTCAGATAACCGACCACGTCCGGAACGCCGCGATCGAAGAAGACCGGCCCGGCGGCGCTCTCGGTGCGAGCGTGGGCCTCAAGCTCGCGATCCAGCATCAGTTCGGCGAACAGAGCCCGGTCCTTCCACGGCAGGGCCTCGCCGTCGATGGCCTGCTGGCGGCGGATGATCGCCCGCCCGGCCTCGGGCGAGGTCGCGTGGCCCGCCGCCGACAGCGCTTCCAGCAGGGAGGTCTTGCCCGAGCCGGGACCGCCGGTCAGGACGATGCGTCGCGGGCCGCTCATGCGTCGCGGGTCGCCATCATCATGTAGTTGATGCCCACGTCGTCGCCCTCGCTCCAGCGGTCGTTCAGCGGGTCATAGGCGAGGCCATAGGGGCCGGTGACGGTCAGGGGCTCGCCGTCCAGCATGGCGCGCAGTTCATCGGGCTTGAGAAACTGGCGCCAGTCGTGGGTGCCTGCCGGCACCCAGCGCAGCACATATTCCGCCGCGACCTTGCCCAGCAGCAGCCCCTTCAGCGTGCGGTTCAGGGTGGCGACGATCATCAGGCCGCCCGGCTTGATCAGCTTTGAGCAGGCGCGGATGAAGGCTTCCGGATCGGCGACGTGCTCGATGACTTCCATCGTCAGCACCACGTCGAACGGCCCGGCGCCGGCTTCCACCATCTGTTCGACCGTGGCGGCGCGATAGGCGATGTCCAGTCCAACCTGTTCGGCGTGGGCGCGGGCGGTGCCGATGTTCTCGGACGAGGCGTCGATGGCCGTGACGTCAAAGCCCATGCGCCGCATCGGCTCTGCGATCAGACCGCCCCCGCAGCCGATGTCGATCAGGCTGAGTCCGTCGAAGGGCGCGCGCGCCTTCACGTCGCGATCAAAGTGCTCCGCCGCCCGATCGCGCACGAATTTCAGCCGCGCCGGATTGAAGCGGTGCAGGGGGGCGAAAGGGCCCTTGGGATCCCACCACTCGGCCGCCTGGGCCGAAAAGCGCGCCACGTCGGCCGGGTCGATGCTGGGCCCTTCGGCACGATCGGTTGCAAAGGGTGAAAAACCCTCTTCGCTTTGGGGTTTGCGCGGATCGAGGCTGTCGTTAGAAGCGGGCATGGGCAGAGGCATGGACCGCCTTCGCCCGCCATGCAAGCAGGGGATCAGACGCCAGGATGACGCGGGCCGACACGAACCGGTTGGTGATGAAGTTCGGCGGCACGTCCATGGCCGACCTTGAACGCATCCGTCGCGCGGCGCGCATCGTCGCCGCCGAAGCCGCCAGGGGCAAGAAGGTGGCCGTGGTCGTCTCGGCCATGGCGGGCAAGACCAATGAGCTGGTCGCCTGGACCGACGGCGTGGGCGCTGCGGCGCCGGGTCTGTACGGCGACGGCGCCCTGTCGGATGACGAATACGACGTGGTGGTCGCCTCGGGCGAGCAGGTGACCTCGGGCCTGCTGGCCCTGACCCTGCGCAACATGGGCCTGAAGGCGCGCAGCTGGATGGGCTGGCAGATTCCGATCCTGACCGACGACGCCCATGGCCGCGCCCGTATCGAGGAGGTGCAGGGCGATGCGCTGGGGGCCGCCGTCGACGCCGGCGAGATCGCCATCGTGCCGGGCTTCCAGGGCGTGACCCGCGACGGGCGCATCACCACCCTGGGCCGCGGCGGGTCGGACACCTCGGCCGTGGCCGTGGCGGCGGCCCTGGGCGCGCCGTGCGACATCTATACCGACGTGGACGGCGTCTATACGACCGACCCGCGCATCCAGAGCCGCGCCCGGCGCCTGGAGAAGGTGTCCTACGAAGAAATGCTGGAGATGGCGTCGCTGGGCGCCAAGGTGCTGCAGACCCGCTCGGTCGAGCTGGCCATGCACAAGCGCGTGCCGGTGCGCGTCCTGTCCAGCTTCATCGAGCCGGACGAAAACGGAATTCTGCCGCAACACGCCGGCACCCTGATTTGCGACGAGGATGAGATCGTGGAAAAGCGCATCGTTTCCGGCGTGACCATGAGCCGGGACGAAGCCCGGATCACGCTGCTGGGCCTGTCGGACCGGACGGACGCTCCGGCCGACGTCTTCACCCGCCTGGCCGAGGCCGAGGTCAACGTCGACATGATCGTGCAGAGCCAGGCCCGCACCGAGGGCGCGGTCAACCTGACCTTCACGACCGGCCGCCGCGACGCGCGCCGCGCCGCCGATCTGATGAGCGCGGCCAAGGCCGATATCGGCTTTGAGGAAATCCGCGTCGATGACGACGTGGCCAAGGTCTCGGTGATCGGCGTGGGCATGAGAAGCCACGCGGGCGTGGCCCAGACCATGTTCCGCGCCCTGGCCGACAAGGGCGTGAAGTTTCAGGCCATCTCGACCTCGGAGATCAAGATCAGCGTCCTGATCGACTCCGATTACGCCGAGCTGGCGGTTCGGGCGCTGCACGCGGCCTACGGACTGGACGCGGAAGACTAGGATAACGGAATCGCCCCCCTATCTGGGAACTGAAGGCCAGAGGGCGGCAAGGCGGGAGAGACCATGGTCAAGGGCGGGTCAGTGACGGCGAGGGGGCCTCGCCTCCTGCTGCGTCAGATCCGCGAGGCTCTGGCCGGCGCCGGCGGCGGCGCGCCGGCTCAGGATCGACTGAACATGGTGGTGCGGATCATCGCCCGGTCCATGGTGGCCGAAGTCTGCTCCATCTATCTGCGGCGCGCCTCGGGCGAGCTCGAACTGTTCGCCACCGAGGGGTTGAACCCCGACGCCGTCCACAACACCCGCCTGCGCCCCGGCGAGGGTCTGGTCGGCGAGGTGGCCCGCACCGCCGCGCCGCTCAGCCTGTCGGACGCCCAGTCGCATCCCGGCTTCTCCTACCGGCCCGAAACCGGCGAAGACCCCTATCACGCCTTCCTCGGCGCGCCCCTGCTGCGCGGCGGCCGGGCCATCGGCGTCCTGGTCGTCCAGAACCGCGCCGCCCGTCGCTATGACGAGGAAGAGGTCGAGGACATCCAGACCATCGCCATGGTCCTGGCCGAGACGGTGGCCTCGGGCGAGCTTCTGGCGCTGGAGGAGCTTCGCGACGTCGAGGTGGCGCCCCACCGCCCCGAACGGCTGAAAGGGCAGAAGTTCGCGGAAGGGTTGTCGTTCGGCCAGGCCGTGCTGCATGAGGCGCCGATCGCGCCCGAACAGCTTCTGGCCGACGACCCCGCCGCCGAGGAGGCGCGGCTGAAGGAGGCGCTGGAGCGTCTGCGCACCAGCATCGACGCCCTGCTGGAGGGCAGCCAGGGCAAGCTGGGCGGCACCCCTTACGAGGTGCTCGAGACCTATCGCATGTTCGCCGACGACCGGGGCTGGAACCGGTCGCTGGAGGAGGCGGTGCGCTCGGGCCTGACGGCCGAGGCCGCCGTGGACCGCGTCCGCAACGAGCATCGCGCCCGCTTCGCCAACGCCCGCGACCCCTATATCCGCGAGCGGCTGCACGACTTCGAGGACCTGGCCAACCGCCTGCTGCGGCTGATGGCGGGCGACCATCCGGGCCAGCGCGACCTGCCCGACGACGCCATCCTGGTGGCCAAGAACCTGGGCCCGGCGGATCTGCTGGAATATCCGCGCGACCGGCTGCGCGGCCTGCTGCTCGAGGAAGGGTCGGCCGCCAGCCACGCCGCCATCGTCGCCCGCGCCCTGCAGATTCCTTGCGTCGGCCGCCTGCAGGGGCTGCGCGACCGCCTGACCGAGGGCGATCAGGTCATCGTCGACGGCGAGACGGGCGAGGCCTACCTGCGCCCCCGCCCCGACATGCTGGCGGCGGTCGAGAGCCGCATGGCCGTGCGCGAGCAGCGACGCGCCGAGTTCGACCAACTGCGCGACACGCCGGCGGTTACGAAGGACGGCAAGCGCATCATGCTGCTGACCAACGCCGGCCTGGCGGTGGATCTGGAGAATCTGGACGCTACGGGGGCCGAGGGCATCGGCCTGTTCCGCACCGAGTTCCAGTTCATGGTCTCGGACGAGCTGCCGCGCCTGGACGCCCAGACGGCGCTCTACAAGCTGGTGCTCGACGCGGCGGGCGACCGGCCCGTCACCTTCCGCACGCTCGACATCGGCGGCGACAAGGTGCTGCCCTATCTCGACAACGAGCGGGAGGAGAACCCGGCGCTCGGCCGTCGCGCCATCCGTCTGGGCCTGGATCGTCCGGCCTTGCTGCGGATGCAGCTGCGCGCCTTGCTCAGCGCCGCCGCCGGGCGCGAGCTGCGGGTCATGTTCCCGATGATCGCCACGGTGGACGAATTCCGGGCCGCCCGCGAACTGGTCGATGTCGAGTGCGACTGGGCGCGGCGCCGGGGTCGGCCCCTGCCGTCCCTGCTGCGCGTCGGGGCCATGATCGAATGCCCCAGCCTGCTGTGGCACCTGGACGCCCTGCTGCCGCTGACCGACTTCGTCTCCATCGGCACCAACGACCTGCTGCAGTATATGTTCGCCGCCGACCGGACGAACCCCCGCGTGTCGGACCGCTATGATCCCCTGTCGCCGCCCGCCCTGCGGGCGCTGGCCGAGATCCAGCAGAAGTGCGCCGACAGCGCCACGCCCGTCTCCGTGTGCGGGGAACTGGCGGGCCGCCCGCTGGAGGCCTTCGCCCTGATCACCCTGGGCTACAATCGCCTGTCCGCCCCGGCGGGCGGGGTGGGGCCGGTCAAGCGCATGATCCTGTCGGCCGATTTGAATGCGGCGCGGCGGGGGATGAACGTCCTGCTGGGCTCCTCGGCCGGGTCGGTGCGCGGCGAGATAGAGTCGCTGGCGCGCAAGCTGAACGTGGAAGTCTGAACAAGCGCTGCCGCTTTCGCGCGTTGCCCGCGCTCTTTGCCTCGTCTAAGCGGGGATGACGGCGCACGGGCGCCTGGCGTGACGGAACCCCGACCCTATGGACCAGGATCGGCAAGCCGCGTTCGACTTCGACGCCGACGCGACGCTGGATCAGACCCCTGAGCCGACGCCCCAGGCGGCGTCGGACGATCCCTCGGATGATTCCCTGGGCGCCTCCCTGCGCGCCGCGCGCCTGGCCTCGGGACTGTCGCTGGCCCAGCTGTCGACCATGACGCGGGTGCATACGCGCTTCCTGACGGCGCTGGAGCAGGGCGAGTATGCGGTCCTGCCCTCACGCATCTTCTCCATGGGCTATGTGCGCGCCTATGCGGGCGCCTTGGGGCTGGACGAGCTGAACGCCGTCGAACGGTTCAAGCGGGAGTACCCCGACGCGGCCGTGCCGCTGCAGCCGCCGACGGGCGCCGCCCTGCAGCAGATGCGTCAGAATTCGCCCAAGATCCTGGGCGTGATCGGCGTCTTCCTGGCGGTGGTGATCGGCTGGAACGTCTTCCAGCGCATCAACCGCATCGAGGCGCCGCACCCTTCCGATCTGGTCGCCGTGCCCGAAGACTGGGCCGAGCAGGCCGACCGCCAACGGGACCGGGCCCTCTATCTCGGCGCGCCCCGGGCCGCTCCGCCGGACCAGACCACGCCGGCCATGTACGTCACGCCGGGTCTGGAGGCGCAGCTGACGGGCGTCGATCCGGACGACCCCAACGCCGTCCCGCCGCCCGCCCCGCCGGTCCAGGCGGCCTTCAACCCGCGCGGCGCCATCTACGGCGCCTCGGCCACGGTGTCGCAGGTGACCCTTCAGGCCCGTAAGCCCGCCATCCTGGTCATCCGCCAGGGCGACGGCCGCATCCTGTTCGCGCGTCAGCTGGCGGCGGGCGAAGCCTGGCGCGCGCCGCCGAGCCTGTCGGCCACCATCGACACGCCTGATCCAGAGGCCTTCGACGTCTATCTGAACGGCGAGCACGGCGGCGTGCTGCCTGCGCCCCAGTCGCCGCTCGGCACGCTCAACAACCGCGCCCAGGCCGCCGCGCGCGAGTCCGAGGCCCGAGCCGCCGCCGCCGTCGAGGCCCGCGCCCGCGCGGCTCAGGCCGCCGCGACCGCCGCTGCGGCTGCGAGCGCGACGGCGGGGCCGCAGCCGTATCAGCCTGCGCCGGCGACCGCCGCTCCCCCGCCGGCCGCCTGACCCTCTCTGCCGGCCAAGGCGCGATCTTTCGCCGCCTGTCGTGGTTTTGCCGTTCTTCCTGTCCTATGTTCCCGGCGTCATGAGCGACCATTCCGAACTCGGCCACATCCGTCCCTGGCGTCACATCGAGCGCCGCAAGAGCCGCCAGATCATGGTCGGCTCCGTTCCTGTCGGCGGGGGCGCGCCGATCAGCGTCCAGTCGATGACCAATACGCCGACCGCCGATGCGGCGGCGACGCTGGAGCAGATCCGTCAGCTGGAGGAGGCCGGGGCCGACATCGTCCGCGTCTCCTGCCCGGATGAGGAGTCGACGGGGGCCTTCCGCACCATCGCGCGCGAAGCCCGCGTCCCGCTCGTGGCCGACATCCACTTTCACTACAAACGCGGCATCGAGGCGGCCCAGGCGGGCGCGGCCTGCCTGCGCATCAACCCCGGCAACATCGGCTCGATCGAGCGGGTGAAGGAAGTCGTCCAGGCCGCTCGCGACCACGGTTGCTCCATGCGGATCGGCGTCAACGCCGGCAGCCTCGAGAAGGAGTTGCTGGAGAGGTACGGCGAGCCCTGTCCCGACGCCATGGTCGAGAGCGCGCTGAACCACGCCCGCATCCTGCAGGACCTCGACTTCCACGAATTCAAGATTTCGGTGAAGGCCTCCGATCCCTTCCTGACGGTCGCCGCCTATCAACAGCTGGCCGAGGCGATCGACTGTCCGCTGCACCTGGGCGTGACCGAGGCCGGTCCCTTGCGCACCGGCACCATCAAGTCGGCCATCGGCATGGGGAACATGCTGTGGGCGGGCGTCGGCGACACCATCCGCGTGTCCCTGGCGGCTGATCCGGTCGAGGAGATCAAGGTCGGCTTCGACATCCTGAAGTCCCTGGGCCTGCGTCACCGGGGGGTGAACATCATCGCCTGTCCGTCCTGCGCCCGTCAGGGCTTCAACGTCATCGAGACGGTGGGGATTCTGGAGGAGCGGCTGGCGCACATCTCGACGGCCATGTCGCTGTCGATCATCGGCTGCGTGGTCAACGGACCGGGCGAGGCCCTCTACACCGACATCGGCTTCACCGGCGGCGGCAAGGGCGCCGGCATGGTCTATCTGAACGGCAAGATCGCCCACAAGCAGGCCAATGACGGCATGATCGACGAGATCGTCGCCCAGGTGGAAGCCAAGGCCGCTGAACTGGACGCCGCCCGCAAGGCCGTCGAAGCGGAAAACGCCGGCTGAGTGTTGGAGCGGGTAGCGAGAATCGAACTCGCGACATTCAGCTTGGGAAGCTGACGTTCTACCTCTGAACTATACCCGCGCCGCGCCAAGGCGGACGGCGAAGATATAGGGCGCGGGGCAAAAGAAAAGGCCCGGCGAACCGGGCCTTCCGTTTTTTTGCACGGCGACGGCCTCGGATCAGTCGCGAACTTCCTCGACGGCGACGCCGCGCCTGGCCAGCATGGCCTGGACGCTGTCGGAGCCCGCCAGGTGGCCGGCGCCCACCGAGATGAAGGCCGTGCCCGAGCCTTCCAGCAGGGCCACGATCTGATTGGTCCAGTCGGTGTTGCGGCGCGTCAGCATGACCTCGTACATCTCGGGCGATTCCGCTTTCATCTCCTGGCCGATCAGGGCGTCCAGGCCGTCGACGTCGCCGGTCGACCAGGCGCCGACCATGCGGCCCAGGAACTCCGGCGCCTGATCGAACTCCTTCAGGCCCGACCTCAGCATAGCCAGTTGCGCCTCTTCCGACATGTCGGCGATGAAGCCGATCTGCTGAGGCATGGTCTCGAAGCCCTTGATCGGCTTGCCGGTGGCGGCGGCGCGGGCGTGCAGGACCTGGTCCCCGCCGTTCTGCGGCAGGTAGCCGGCCTTGGTGATGCTGGCCATGGCCAGTTGCAGGGCCGCGAACCACGGGCGCAGCGGGTCCAACTGGGCGGCCGTCGCGCCGATGGAGCGGGCGGCGGCGTCGAGGTCGGCCTGTTCCTCGGCGGTCAGCAGGCTGGACAGAGGGCGGTCGGGCGAGACCCCCTTGGCCTGGATGATCGGCACGGCGCCGGCCGCGTCGTTCAGATCGGCGATCTCGAACCAGTATTCGTCGGCGCTGGCGAAGGCGCGGTCCAGCGTGGCGCTGCCCCAGGGCGTCTCGGGCTTCAGCACATGGACGGTGCCGAACAGATAGAGGGTGGAGTCCTCGTCCTTGACCACCCACAGGCGCGGGCCGGACCCGGCCGGAGCGGCGACCACGGCGGCCGGATCAGCGGCGGCGGGCGCCGTTTGGGCCAGGGCGGGCGTCGTGGGGGCCAGCAGGACGGCGGCGAGGGCGGCGGCGGAGACGGAGGCGGCGGCGCGGCTCCAGAGTCGATGGATCATGTCAGGCTCCTAGGGACGCAAGGGGAAAGGAAGACGCTCAGTCTTCTTCGTCGATGAAGATGGATTCGATGGGCATCTGGAACAGCCGGGCGATCTTGAACGCCAGCGGCAGGGAGGGGTCGTAGCGGCCGGTTTCCAGCGCATTCACCGTCTGACGCGACACGCCCAGTTCCTCGGCCAGGTGCGCCTGGCTCCAATCGCGCTCGGCGCGCAGTACCTTGAGGCGATTCTTCATGGCGCTCCCCTCAACGGCGTCCCAGCCACCACCAGGCCCAGGCCAGGCCGTAGCCGACGAGTTGGAAACCCAGGGTGATGATCATGCCGGCGCCCACCAGATCGGCCGGGGTCTGTCCCAGGCTGGCGGGAAGGACGATGTCGGCCGGGCGCGTCGTCAGCACCAGCATGAGGACGAGGCCGACCAGCATTCCGGTGCTGCCGCCCCAGTACCAAGCCCATTTGTGCGCCTCGCGCGCGGCTTCATCCAAGCGACGCCACCACCAGATACAAATCATTAACCCTCCGGCCATGACTAGACTCAGTATGAATGCAGTCATTGTGAAGCCGAAGACGCCCGACTGTTCCGATAGGATCACGCGCACAGCTCCGCCGATTAAGCCCACCAATAGGGAAATGCCGAACAGTAGAAAAGTCCCTAGAATGCCGAGAGGTTTTAATGGCCTAGATGACCTGGATGACATGGGATGACCTTACGCGCGGGAAGGTAGATGTATTTATATAGGTAAAAATTTGTGTCAAGCATCGTTGTCATTATTGCTAGCAGGTAAGGTAAATTGAAGGAAATTGCGACAATTTGCCTCAACTTTTACGTATGTACAGGCATTTCTCTTCAGGCAAAGTGGAGCACGCTGTGTAATTAATGCATGTAATGGGAGATCGTTATGCGGGAAATGACAGCAGAAGAAATTGAAAGCGTTTCGGGCGGAATCCTTCCGCGTATTATCCAAGCTGGTGTTAGCGCCTTTCAGGCGGGATATAAACTTGGTCAATACTTAGCAGAGCAAGAAAAGAAGTAAAATTTGAAGCGCCGCATATATATGCGGCGCTTCAATAAATTTCTATCCCAAATAGGATCTAGCTTTTGCTTCTATGGACTTCATAGTCTGCAGTTCCTTGCCCTCGTGGTCGACCTTCAGGTCTTCGAAGCGGCGGGCCGAGACCATGACCTGGCTCTCCAGCGAGCCGACAAACTGGTTGTAGCGGCTGACCGCTGCATCCAGCGCCTTGCCGACCGAGGCGGCGTGGCCGCCCATGATCGACAGGCGCTTGTAGAGCTCCTTGCCCAGCTTGGCGACATCCTCGGCGTTCTTGGCCTGCTCCTCGGCGCGCCAGCCGTAGGCGACCGCCTTGCACAGGGCGAACAGGGTGGTCGGGGTGACGATGACCACGCGCGAGGCCATGGCCGTGGTCATCAGGTCCGGCTCGTGATCCAGGGCGGCGGCCAGGAAGGCGTCGCCCGGCACGAACATGGCGACAAAGTCGGGGCTGGGCTTGAACTGGTCCTGATAGGCCTTGGACGACAGCTGGCGCACATGGGTCTTCATGCTGGCGGCGGTGCGGAGGGACATGGCGCGGGCCTGGGCCTCCTCGTCCCCGTCGGCCTCGTCGGCGAAGGCCAGGGACACTTTGGCGTCGATGACGAACATGCCGCCGCCGGGCAGTTTGACGATGAAGTCGGGGCGCTGCTGGCGGCCCTCGTCATTGGCCGAGGAGTTCTGCTCCTCAAAGTCGAAGCGGCCGGCCATGCCCGCCGCCTCCAGCACATTGCGGCAGGTCTGCTCGCCCCAGCGGCCGCGACGGCCGGTGTTGCCCTTCAGCGCCTCGGTCAGGCGCCGCGCCTCATCGCGGGTGGCGGTGGAGGCGGCCATCAGCAGGCCGAGCTGCTCCTTCAGCCCGCCGGTCTCGTCGGCGCGCGCCTTCTCCAGCGCCGTCACGTGTTCCTGAAACTTGGCCAGGGTCTCTGACACCGGCTTGAGCTGAGCCTCCATCCGCTCGCGCGCGACGCGGTCCTGGGCCTGGAAGGTCTCGGTGGCGCGGGCGACCAGCTTGGACGCCACAGCCTCGGCCGACTGGGAGGCCTGGGCCTTGAGGAACTCGGCCATGGAGTCCCGGCTCTCCTCCATCAGCGCCAGCCGCGCATCGGCGGCGTCCAGCGCGCCGCGCGTCTTCTGCCAGCCCATATAGGCCCACAGGAAGCCTCCCGCGGCGACCGCCGCAAAGGCCAACAGGATGATGTCCAGCATGTTCATGCTCCGTTCCTAGCGGGAGTCGGAGCCAGGTTAAAGCGGGGCCGCGTCAGACGCGGACGCGCTTGCGCGCCCTCAGCCCAGTTCGGCTTCCAGATCGGCCAGGCGGGCGGCCTGGTCCTCGGCGATCAGGGCGTCGAGCATGGGGTCGAGGTCGCCCTCGAGGATCTGCGGCAGGCTGTGCAGGGTCAGGCCGATGCGGTGGTCCGTCACCCGCCCCTGCGGGAAGTTGTAGGTGCGGATGCGCTCGGAGCGGTCGCCCGAGCCGACCTGGGACTTGCGCGCGTCGGAACGAGCGGCGTCCTTGGCCTGACGCTGCATGTCGTACAGGCGGATGCGCAGGTTCTTCATCGCCTTGTCGCGGTTCACGTGCTGCGACTTTTCCGACGAGGTGGCGACGATGCCGGTGGGCAGGTGGGTGATGCGCACCGCCGAGTCGGTCTTGTTGACGTGCTGACCGCCCGCGCCGGACGAGCGGTAGGTGTCGATACGTATGTCCTTGTCGAGAATCTCGATCTCGACGTCCTCGACCTCGGGCAGGACGGCGACCGTTGCCGCCGAGGTATGGATACGCCCGCCCGCCTCGGTCGTCGGCACGCGCTGGACGCGGTGGACGCCGCTCTCGAACTTCAGGCGGCCGAAGACCCCCTCGCCGCTGACGGTGGCGATGATTTCCTTGAAGCCGCCGGCGTCGCCCTCGGCGGCGCTGTCGATCTCGACCCGCCAGCCGCGCGTGGAGGCGTAGCGCGAATACATGCGGAACAGGTCGCCGGCGAACAGGGCGGCTTCGTCTCCGCCCGTGCCCGCGCGCACCTCCAGCACGGCCGAGGCGTTTTCATCGGCGTCGCGCGGGGCCAGCAGCAGGGCGACCTCGCGCTCAAGCTCCGGCAGGCGCTCGGTCAGTTCGTCCAGTTCGTCGGCGGCCAGGGCGGCCATTTCCGGGTCGGCGGCCATGGCCTTGAGGTCGTCAACCTCTGTGCGGGCGCGGGCCAGGGCCTGAACGGCGTCGGCCACCGGCTTGAGCTCGGCGTGCTCCTTGGACAGGCGTACGATCTCGGCGCCGTCCGTGGCGGCGCCCATCCGGGCCTCCACCTGATGGAAGCGGTCGAGCACCTGATCGAGCCGGGCCTGTGGCAGTCGCAACGGCGTGTCCTTGCAGAGAAAATCGAGGGCGGAGCCTTACCTGCGACGCGCCGCCGTGTCGATAAAAACGCCTCTACACGCGCTCATGGAGCGATTGTGAACCGCCGTCACAAGCTTGTCAGCTCGGTTTCGTCACCGTCTCAAACGCCCTAGCTCCCACTCCAGATTAACCGGGCTGAAACGAAACGGAGACAGGGCATGACCCATGAAAAGCCCCCGGAGGGGGTCTCGGCGGGCATTGCGCCGGGCGCCGACGTCGCGCGCCTTTGCGCCCTTTACGACGGGCTTCTGACGCCGGGCGGCGCGGCGCTGAGCCCGGCCGCCGAACAGGAACTGAAGGCCCTGGCCAAGATCTTCGACCTGGACGCCGAGCGGCCCGCTGTCGAACTCTGGCCCTATGTCCGCGCCGTTCTGGTGCGCCAGGCGCCGCCGGAGACCGCTTCGACGCCGGTCGAGGTCGAGCCTCGGACCGTGCTGCTGGTCGAGGACGACGCCGACGCCGCGGCCGATCTGACCGAGGCTCTGGACGCCGCCGGACACCGCGTGGTCGGCCCGTTCCACAGCGCCGAGGCTGCCGAGGCGGCGACGGCTCTTCACCCTGTCGACCTGGCTCTGCTGGACATCAATCTGTCGGGCGAGGCGACGGGCGTCGATCTGGCCCGCAGTCTGAAATCACGCTGGGGCGTGCCGGTCATCTTCCTGTCCGGCGACGTGACGGCGGCGGCGCACAACGCCGAGCTGGCCGCCGCCATGGTCATCAAGCCTTACAGCGGCCGCGACGTGCTGGACGCCATCGCCCGGCTTGAGGTCGCCTGAGGTCCTGGCGTGAGCCATTGTCAGGCGCGTCGCGACCTGCGCCTGATGGTCGCCGAACATCCGTCGTCGAGGCGCTGAATGGACACCTTCTTCCTGTTCCTGCTGGTCGGCGTCCTGGCTCAGGCGGTCGACGGCGCCCTGGGCATGGCCTACGGCGTCATCTCCTCCTCGGTGCTGCTGGCGCTGGGCGTGCCCCCGGCCACGGCCTCGGCCAGCGTCCACGCCGCCGAGGTCTTCACCACCGCCGCCTCGGCTGGAAGCCACGCCTGGCACCGGAATGTCGAGTGGCGGCTGCTGGCGCCCCTGGCCGTGGCGGGCGTGATCGGCGGGGTTCTGGGCGCCTATGTTCTGACCGGGTTGGAGGCGGCGGTGATCAAGCCCTTCGTCGTCGGCTATCTGGCGCTGGTCGGCGTATGGATTCTGTGGCGCGCCGGACATGACGTCCGCCCGCGCCATCTGCCCGCCTGGGTTACGGCGCCGCTGGGCCTGATCGGCGGCTTTCTGGACGCCGTGGGCGGGGGCGGCTGGGGGCCCACCGTCTCGTCGACCATGGTCGGCGCCGGGCATGAGCCGCGCAAGGCTATCGGCACGGTGAACACGGCCGAATTCTTCCTGACCGTCGCCATCTCGGCCACCTTCGTCTGGGCCCTGGTCACCGGCCACTGGGAAGAGGCCGGCGCGCTTAAGAACCACGCGGCGGCCGTCGGCGGCTTGGTGGTCGGCGGCCTGATCGCCGCCCCCTTCGCCGGCCTGATCGTCAAGAAGGTGCCGCGCAAGGCCCTGGCCTATGCGGTCGGCGTCCTGCTGCTGATCCTGGCCGCCTTCCAGGCCGTCCAGCTGCTGAAGCTGATCGGCTGAACCCGCCTAGCGCGGGAAGGTGTCGACGAAGCTGGGACGTCGCTCCAGCGCCGACTGCATGGCGACCAGGTTCGGGCGGCCCGACTTCCAGTCATAGTCCGGATGGCGGAAGCCGATCCAGGTGACGGCGATCCCGGCCGTCAGGACGCCCATGTCCAACGCCTCGGCGTCCGGCGCGGCGGCCTCCAGCGCGTCCAGGGCGCGGCCCATGTTGACCGTCCAGCGCTCGATCCAGGACGACGAGCGCTCCTGCTCGGGCCGACGCTTCTCCAGCACCAGTTTGACCCCCATCTCCAGCGCGGCGTTGGCCAGGGTCTCCAGCCGTTTGACTCTCAGGCGCTCCGCTCCCTCGGTCGGCAGGAGGCGCGGTCCGGACCCGACCGCGTCCAGATATTCGGCAATGACCGGGCTGTCGGTCAGCGGCCGACCGTCCTCGGCGATCAGGGTCGGGACCTGCACCACGGGATTGGTCGACAGAAGCTCGGGCGCATTGGCGTAGGGATCGACCACGATCTCCTCGATCCGGTCCGCCAGCCCCTTCTCCCGCGCGACGATGCGGACCTTGCGCGCGAAGGGCGAGGGGGTGGTGATGTAAAGTTTCATCGTCATTCCGCCGTCTTGTCGGCCGCCGGGGGCGCCACGCAGCGCTTGTCGCGGAACAGGGCCCATTCCTCACACTGGCGGCCGTCTTCGAAGATGCAGACGCCGTATTCGCCGCCCTGGGCGTCGCGATGGATTTCCGACCGGCCGCCCTCCTGTCCGCAATGGACCGAGGCGGGATTGGCCATGCCGACGGCCTGGGGCGACGAAGGCTCGGCCGCCTTCGGCGGAGCGCAGGCGGCCATCGTCAGCAGGGCTCCCGCCAGGATCAGGCGCGTCAGTCCTGTTTCCATACTCATCAGCGTCTTGCCTCCTTCGTCACGGCGGGGCCGTAGAACAGGGCGTTGAACAGCAGTCGCGACGACGCCCGCGCCTGGGCGCGGTTCACCACATCGGGACCCAGAACGATGACCCGGCCCTGGCCGTGCTCCAGGTCCAGCACGGCGTCGGCGCCCGACAGCCGTTCCGGACCGATGGCCCAGCCGCTGGAGACGGCGACCTGTTGCGGATAGCGCACCAGGCCGGCCCCTTCGCCCGCATAACGGAAGCCTGTGTTGCGGTTGAAGAAGACGTTCATCTGGCGCGGGGCGCCGAAGGTGAGGGGGCGGCTGTTGTCGACCTCTGTCTTCAGCACCGCGCCGGGGATGAAGAAGTCGGTCGAGGCCAGGGGCTTGCCGTCGGCGCCGGTCAGCACGTCCTGCACCGGCGCGCCCATGGCGGCGGCCAAGCGGTGGGCCGAGCCGATGGTGACGACGCTGCCGCCCGCCCGCGCGAAGGCGTCCAACTGGGGCACGGTCGTCTCGGCGGTGATGTGGCCCAGCCAGCCGCGGTATTCGGCGGGGATGCTCTCGGGCGTCGGCTGCGGGCGCTGGGCGGCGGCGGACAGGTCGGCCGGGATCATGTCCGAGGCGAAGACCAGGACGTCGAAATCCTTGTTCAGGTCGCCCGCGTCGAGGCGCTGCGGATAGACCACCTCGAACGGATACTCGAACTGCTCCAGCATCCACTTGGTCCAGCCCGAGGCCATGGAGCCGCCGTAGCGATCGACCAGGCCGATGCGCACCGGCTTCAGGGCGATCTGCTCGCCGCCCGGCGCGCGGGCGACCGCGTGGGCGTTCAAGCCCAGGTCTCGCACGGCCGCCTCGACGATCGGGCGGGCCTTGTCGTCGGCCGGAATCCACAGGGCTCCGGGCGGCAGGGTCGCGCGACCCGCGCGGGTTTCGCCCTCCTGCCAGTAGACGGGCAGACCCGCAGCCAGCAGGCGGTTGGTCAGGATGTAGCCGTTGACGGGCGCATGATCGATCAGCCAGCCCGCCCGGCCCGATCCCTCGATCCGGCCCGGCGGCGGGGCCATGACGTCGGCGACGCGTTCGGTCGGCGCCTCGAAGCCGTCCAGGATGCGGTCGAACTGCACGCCCATCTGCATGGCCAGGGTGTAGCCCGTGGCGTCATAGGGCAGTTTGGGCGGGCCGCCCGGATACTGCAGGTCGTGCGGATGGTCCTGCGGCTCGAACATGTCCAGCACGTGCGGGCGATAGGCCTGGGCCGTCTTCACCACATAGGAGCCCGCCGGATAGGTCTTGCCGCCCACGGTGAAGGCCTGGGTGGCGCGATCCACATCCACGCCGGTCTTGATCAGGCTGTTGAGGAAGGCGACGGCGGTGGGCAGGTCGGCCTGGTCCGCCGGGATGACATAGCCGCGCGGGTCGCGCCGGGCCGGGTCGCGCAGCACGCTGTCATAGAGCGCCGGCTCGGCCCCCTGGCGGGCGTCCGACGGTCCGGCGACGGCCTGAAGGGCCTCGACGCTCGCAGGCGTGACGCGCCAGGTGTCGGCATTGCCCTTGTCGATGGCGTTCTGGCCCATGCGCCAGATGTTGAACAGCACCCGATCCTTGTTGCGCGAGGCGTAGTTCAGCACCGCCCGGTTGATCGATTGCGAATATTCGATCGACTGGGCGAAACGCCAGGTCTGGGGCGCGATCGGCATGGGCAGGTCGTTGCGCGGCAGCTGGTTGTCCGGGATCAGGCGGATCTGGCTGGGGGTTGGATGGCCGGTGATCTCGGTCAGCAGGCCGACCGCGTTGTGGAAGTAGGTGACGGAGCGCTCCATCCCGTTGTTCCACGTCGAATAGTTGGCCCCGCTGCGCATGGTCGAGCCGGGCTTGCCCTCCTCGATCAGGCGGCTGTGCATGGCGGCCCCGACCTCGGACAGGGTGCTCATGACCAGGGGATCGTAGTTGTAGTTGAAGGGGTCGCGGAACGGCGGCATGAAGACCACGGTCCCCGCCGGCGCCGTCTGGTGGTGGTTGTAGATGATCTGCGGGAACCACTCGCGGAAGAACTGCCGGTTGACGTTGGTCGTCTCGGTCATGGCCGACAGGTAGTAGTCGCGGTTGTTATCGTGGCCGACGTACTTCTGATACAGCACCGGGATGCTGTCGTACTCGCGCTTCAGCGGGTCCGCGTTGCGCATGTACCAGGTCGAGACCAACTCCCACCCGTCCGGGTTCATCGGCGCGAACAGGATGACCACGTCGTCCAGGATGCGCTTGGCCTCCGCGTCCTCGGCGGTCAGCCATTCATACAGGGCGGCGATCAGGGCCTGAGGCGGCACCGTCTCGGTGGAGTGCAGGCCGCCGTCGATCCACACCACGGCCTTGCCCTCGGCGGCCAGGGCGCGGGCCTCGTCCTCGCTGACGCCCTCGGCCTTGGCCAGGCGCCGCGCGATCTCCTGATAGCGGTCGATGTTCGCCAGGTTCCGCGGCGAGGAGACGACCGAGAGATACTGCGTCCGCCCTTCGGAGGATTTGCCGATCTCCAGCAGCTTCATCCGGTCCGACTGGCCGGCCAGGGTATGCAGATAGCGCTCGAACTGGGTGTAGGTGATCAGATGATAGTCCGCCCCGACCTCATGGCCGAACGCCTCCAGCGGGGTGGTGAGGGTGCGGGCGGGGGCGGCCGTGGCCGCGACCGAGGTCGGCGCGGCGGCGGCTTCAAGCGCCAGGACGCTGGTCGAAGAGAGGGCCAGGACGGCCAGCCCGGCGGCCAGTCGGCGTGCGGGAGCAAGGGCGGGTCGGGACATGAAGACTCCTGATGCGTTCACTCGGCGAGCCTTCTGCGAGGCCTGATTTGCAGCTTGGCGTTTTCGAGCCGCAGACGCAATTTGCCTTCAACTGTTTTCGACCGCCGCACGGGCGCAATTTTCTTCGCGGTTTCGGGCGATGAGGGCGAGATCGCCCCTTTTCCGAATCTTCTTCTGGAGTCGGCGAATTTTCCGATTTCGATCGGAAAACCCTTCGCTTTTCGATCGAAATTCGACGGCCAATCCCTGACCGGCGCGCCTAGACCTCGAGGAGTTCGTTGGAGGTCGGGGGATTTTCGTTTATTCGCTGCCTCCTCCTTTTGGGCGGGTGGGGATCCTCCATCGGTTTGTAACTGGGGTCCGGCGGCGCCGGGCCTGCAAAGCTGGACGACTTTTGTATGAAACGTTTGTTCGCCTACTTCATCGTCGGGGCGATGATATTGGGGGTCCTGACGGGCTGGGGCCTCAATCATTTTCTCACGGCTGACCAGGCCTCGGCCGCGGCCTCTAATCTCAACGTGGTGACGGATGTCTTCCTGCGGCTGATCAAGATGATCATCGCGCCGCTGGTGTTCACGACCCTGGTGGCGGGCATCGCCCATATGGAGGACGCCGCCTCGGTGGGGCGGATCGGCGTGAAGACCATGACCTGGTTCATCGGCGCTTCGGTCGTGTCGCTGGTGCTGGGCCTGGTGATGGTGCAACTGCTGCATCCGGGCTCGGGCATGCATCTGCCGGAAGCGGTGGCGGCGACGGCCCCGGCGGCCTCGACCGACGCTTTCTCCCTGCATGGCTTCATCGCTCACCTGGTGCCGACGTCGATCTTCGACGCCATGGCCAGGAACGAGATCCTGCAGATCGTCGTCTTCTCCGTCTTCGTCGGCACGGCGGTCGCGGCCCTCGACGACAAGGCGCCGGCGGTGCTGCATCTGGTCGAACAGGCCGCCTCCATCATGCTGAAGGTGACCGAGTTCGTGATGAGGCTGGCGCCCTTCGCCATCTTCGCCGCCCTGGCCTCGACCATCGCCACCCAGGGCCTCGAGATGCTGGGCACCTACGCCAAGTTCGTCTTCGGCTTCTACGGCTCCATGGGCGTGCTGTGGTTCCTGCTGTTCCTGGCCGGCGGCGTGGTGCTGGGCAAGCGGGTCGTTCCGCTGTTCCGGGCCATCCGCACCCCGACCCTGCTGGCCTTCTCGACGGCCAGTTCGGAGGCCGCCTATCCCCGCATCCTGGAGGCTCTGCCCAAGGTGGGGGTGCGTCGTCGCATCGTCAGCTTCGTCCTGCCGCTGGGCTATTCGTTCAATCTCGACGGGTCGATGCTCTACTGCACCTTCGGGACCATGTTCATCATGCAGGCCCACGGCGTGCATCTCAGCGTGTCGCAGCAGATCTTCATGCTGCTGCTGCTGATGGTGACGTCCAAGGGCATCGCCGGAGTGCCGCGCGCCTCCCTGGTGGTGATTATGGCGACCCTGACCTACTTCGGCCTGCCCGAGGCGTGGATCGCCATCGTCCTGGGCGTCGACCACCTGCTCGACATGGGGCGCTCGGCCACCAACGTCGTCGGCAACTCGGTCGCGGCGGCCGTGGTCGCCAAGTGGGAGGGCGAACTGGACGACATGCCCGTCGATGGGGCCGACGGGGCGGAGCAACCGGCCGTCGCCTGAGGACCTCTTCGACATTCAGATGGAAGCGGCGGCCAGCGAAGGCCGCCGTTTTCAATTGCGATCCAGCCTTGCGGTCAGCGCCCGCGTTCACAGGTTGCGCCTATATGTGTCGAAAATTGCGCCGATCGCCGCAAAAGCTTGGCCGTGGGATGCGAAATCCGACCCATTTGGCGCAATAGGAGTGCGTCGCCTGTGGATATGTGTTAAGAATTCATGAGTGCTCAGGCGTTGTCTTCAAAACGCGGCCGGCTTCCTCGTGAGGCCGTGCGTCAGTCCTGGAGCGTTGGCGTTGGAACAAGCTGTGTGGGAGAGCCGGGCGGGACGCCGGGTTTTGGAGGGGCCGCTGTTCGCCCCGGATCGAAGATTGAATCCTGACCGTCGTCGGCGGCCCTGGTCGGCGCCGGCCGATGACGCCGAAGGTCAGCGGAATCGCGCTCTGGCCGCCTGGATCGATCATGAGACGCGGGCGCGTCTGCTGGTCACGCGGGCGCTGGAGGTGGCGTGGATGAATGAGGCCGCCCGCATGCTTCAGGCGGACGACGACCTGTTCAAGGTCGAGGGCGGTCGGTTGGCGACACGCTCCCGCGCCCTGCCTCGTCTGATGTCGCAAGCGCGCGCGGATGAGGCGCGATGCCTGACCGCGCCGGGTTCGGACGGGCGGACCTGGGTGCTGTGGGCGCGCGAGGTGGCCTCGGCGCCGAACTGCCTGATCGGCCTGACCGTGCAATGCGTCGGCGGGACTGTCCGCTTCCAGGCCCTGATCGAGACCCACCTGCTGTCGCCCTCAGAAGGGCGGATCGTGGAGATGCTGCTGGCGGGACATGAGACCGGCCGCATCGCCCAGATCATGGACGTCTCGCTAGAGACCGTGCGCTCCCATCTCAAGCGGGCCTATCAGAAGATGGGCGTGCGCAGCCGGGGCGAACTGTTCGCCCAGGCCCTGGCCTTCGTCGTGCCCTGAACGAGGGGGCTTAGGGCGCGGTCGACGCCGTCAGCGGAGCCGCTCCGCCTTCGACCGGCGCGGAGGTTGCGGCCGGAGCTTCGACCGTCTTGTCGAACAGCAACGGCCCCATGGCGAAGGCCGCGACGGCGGCGCCCGCCGACAGCGCCAGCACGGCCACGATCCCATAGGCGATCAGCGAACGCGACCGACGACGGCGAAAACCGCCCGGCCGCACGTTGCGCACCAGCACATAGGGGCGGTTCGTGAAGGCTTCGGAGCCGATGATGTTGTGCTGGGACAAGAAGACGCTCCCGACTTTCCTTGAACGGAGCGGCTCACAGAGCGGCTTCTTGGGGCCAAAGGATGGCGAACGCCGGTCAAACGACGACGGCCGCGCGAGGAACGCGGCCGTCGAAAAAGGCTCAGCTAACGGCTCAGTTTATGGCTACGCTAACGGCTAAGCCGGGGCGGGTTTCAGCCGCCGAGCGTCACATTGACGGCCCGGCCGCCGCGCGTCTGGACCCGGCGCATCAACACCATGACGTCGTCGTCGGCCTTGACCGGGGCGATCAGGAACCAGCTGCCATCCGGCAGGTTCGAGAAACGGAAGCCGCCCTCGGCGCACGGCTCGGCCCGCTCGAAGGACCGGTAGTCCGCGCCCTGTTCGCCCGCCGAACGCGCGCGCACGACGGCGGCCGGGACGGCGGCGCGGTCCGAGGCGCCGTACAGGCGATCGATCCGGGCGCGGGTGTAGCGGGTGTCCGGGATCAGGCCGACGTTGCCGGCGCACTGGAAGGCGCGGCCGTCCTGGACGAAGGCCACGCGGCCCTCGATCGAGGCCTGACCCGCACGGGCGGACCAGGCGAAGTCGTCGGCGTTGAAGACCGCCGGTCCGACGGCCGCGCCGCCCATGGGCGTGGTGGCGCAGGCGGACAGGGCCAGCCCGCCGATGGCGACGGCGACAAGGCTCTTGAAGGGGACGGGCGAGCGCGAGGAGGTGGTCATGAGGGCGGCTCCCGGTTTCAGTTCAGGCGTCGACCCGGCATGACCTTGGGGGACGGGGCGAGTCAAGGTTGCTCGCCGTCTCGTGCTGCTCCACAAGAGGACCGTAGACCGGACGAAAGAGGCCGGCCGCAAACAAAATCAGGGACTTCATGACCGTCACCATCGACGACATCCGCGCGGCGCAAAAACGCATCGCCGGCCAGGTCGACCGCACGCCCGTCCGCTATTCCCGCCGCCTGTCGCAACTGACCGGCGCCGAAATCTGGATCAAGTTCGACAATCTGCACTTCACCGGCAGCTTCAAGGAGCGCGGTGCCCTGAACCGGCTGCTGCAGCTGACGCCGGACGAGAAGAAGCGCGGCGTCGTCGCCGCCTCGGCGGGCAACCACGCCCAGGCCCTGGCCTATCACGGCGGCCGTCTGGGCGTGCCCGTGACCATCGTCATGCCCGAGGGCACCCCCTTCGTGAAGGTGGACGGCACCCGGGCCCACGGCGCCAATGTCGTCATCCACGGCCTCGACTTCTCGGGCTCGACTGAGGAGGCCAGGCGGCTTCAGGCCGAGCACGGCTATGTCTTCGTCTCGGCCTTCGACGACGAGGGTATCGTCGCGGGGCAGGGGGTCTGCGGCCTGGAGTTTCTGGAGGACGCGCCGGACCTCGACGCCCTGATCATCCCCATCGGCGGCGGCGGACTGATCGCCGGCAGCGCCGTCGCCGCCAAGGCGGTCAAGCCGGACATCAAGGTCTTCGGCGTCGAGGCGGCGCGCTATCCCTCCTTCACCGCGCGCCGTCGTGGCGAACCGGCTCAATGCAGCGGCCAGACCATCGCCGAGGGCATCGCCATCAAGGCCGTGGGGGAAATCCCCTTCGCTCTTGCTGATGCGCTGATCGACGAGGTCTTCGTCTGCGAGGAAGCCGACTTCGAAAAGGGGGTGGCCCTGCTGGCGACGCTGGAGAAGACGGTGGCCGAGGGCGCAGGGGCCGGCGGTCTGGCCGCCATCCTGGCCAATCCCGAGCGTTTCAAGGGCATGAAGATCGGCGTCGAGCTGACCGGCGGCAACATCGACGCCCGGATGCTGGCGGTGGTGCTGAACCGCGAAATGGTGCGCGAAAAGCGGTTGATCGTCTATCGCATCCTGGGCGATGACCGTCCCGGCATGCTGTCGGCCATGGCCGCCGTCATCGGCGGTCTGGGCGGCAACATCATCGACGTGGTGCACAACCGGCTGGCGCTGGACGTGCCCGCCAAGGGGGCCGAGTTCGACATCATGGTCGAGACCCGCGACTCCCGTCATGCCGAGGAAATCGGCGCCGCCTTGAAGGACCAGGGTTATGAACTTCGCATGGGCTAAGCGCCCCCTCGGCGCCGTCCTGGCCGCGTCCGCCCTTCTGGCCCTGGCCGCCTGCGGCCGCCCGGCCGCCGCGCCTGAAGACCTGGCGAAGAACGCCGCCGAATCCGCCGCCTTCATGAAGCAGAACGCGACGGAGGAAGGGGTCCAGACCCTGCCTTCCGGCCTGCAGTACAAGGTCGTGGCTTCTGGCCCGGCGGGCGGCGTCCAGCCTGATCGCAACGATCTGGTCAAAGTCGACTATGAAGGCACGCTGACCGACGGCACGGTGTTCGACAGCTCGTTCAAGCGGGGCGCGCCCGCCGTCTTCTCGCCCGAGGGCGTGGTGCCCGGCTGGACCGAGGCCCTGCAGATGATGAAGCCCGGCGACGAGTGGATTCTCTTCCTGCCGCCGGAACTGGGCTATGGCGAGCAGGGCGGCCCGCCGATGATCCCCGGCAACGCCGTGCTGGTGTTCCGGTTGAAGCTGCTGGATGTGGCCCCGGTGCCCGGCGGCGGCCGCGGCGTGGGCTCAGCGATGGGCTAATCTTCCTTCTCCCTCAAGGGGAGAAGGACCATTCCTGTTTGACCTCTTCGTCCGTTTCCTGCGCCAGCCGCCCGGCGCGTTCGGCCTCGAACCTCTCCGGCGATAGCTGCGACAGCGCCCAGACCGCCGCGCCGCGCACTACGGGCGCCGGATCGTCCAGCAGCCGCTCGATCGTCTCGACCAAGGCCGCCTCGTCCGAGTTCCCCGCCGCATAGAGCACGTTGCGAATGAACCGATCGCGGCCGATCCGCTTGATCGGGCTCTTGGTGAACAGGGCGCGGAAGGCGGGGTCGTCCAGCGCCAGCAGGTCCGCCAGCGGCGGCGACTTCAGCGCGTCGCGCGCGTGCAGCCGCGCCTCCGACGCGCCCTGCGCGAACTTGTTCCAGGGGCAGGCGGCCAGACAGTCGTCGCAGCCGTAGATGCGGTTGCCCGTCGCGGCGCGGAACTCGCGCGGCCAGGCGCTCGCGTATTCGATGGTCAGATAGGACAGGCACCGCCGGGCGTCGATCTGGAACGGCGCCGGAAAGGCCTGCGTCGGGCAGGCGTCCAGACAGGCGGTGCAGCGGCCGCAGTGCTCGATCTCGGCCTCGTCCGGCTCGATCTCGGCGGCGGTCAGGATCACGCCCAGGAACAGCCAGTTGCCGTGGGTGCGGCTCAGGAGGTTGGTGTGCTTGCCCTGCCAGCCCAGGCCCGCCCGCTGGGCCAGCGGCTTCTCCATCAGGGGGGCGGTGTCGACGAAGACCTTGACCTCCTGGCCCAGCCGCGCGGCGATCTGACCGGCCAGGATCTTCAGCCGCCCCTTGATGACCTCATGATAGTCGTCGCCGCGCGCATAGACGGAGATATAGCCCGCCGAGGCGTCCTCCAGTTCGGGCCGGGGGTCTTCGTCGGGGCCGTAGTTCATGCCCAGGACGATGGCGGTCCGGGCGCCGTCCCACATGGCGGTGGGGTGGGCGCGGCGCTCCAGCGTCGTCTCCATCCAGCCCATGTCGCCGTGGCGGCCCGCATCGACGAAATGGGCCAGCTTCTCTCCTGCGCTCCAGGGATCGCTGGCCGAGGCGAAGCGGCACACGCCGAAGCCCAGGTCGGCGGCGCGTTGTCGGATGAAGATGCGGGGATCGGCCGCCATGAGGGCGCTTTAGCCCCCGTTGACCTCAGAAGTCGAGGTCGGCGTACCAGGGCGCGGGCTGCACGCCGGGGAAGCGATCGCCGAGAAGGGGGCGGAAACAGGGGCGCGACTTCAGCTTGGAATACCACAGCTTCAGCGACGGCCAGGACGCCCAGGCGACCTCGCCGAAATAGTCGAGCACGGACAGATGGCCCGCCGCGATCAGATCGGCTTGGCTGAGACGACGTCCGGCCAACCATTCACGCCCGGCCGCCAGAGGCTCCAGCGTCGACAGATGGCTTTTGAGCGCCTCGCGGCCTTCCCGCAGCATCCGGGCGTCGGGCGACCCCAGCCGCAGCAGGGGCTTCTCCATCCGCTCATGCAGCAGGACGGCGTCGACCTCATCGGTGAAACGGCGGCTGAACCAGGTCGCCAGACGGCGCGCCTCGGCGCGCTCGGCCGGGTCGGACGGCAGCAGGAAGTCGCCCTTGGTGCGGTCCTCCAGCCAGCCCAGGATGGCGTCCAGCTCGCACAGGACCAGCGGACGGTTCTTCTCCGTCACGGTCAGCACCGGCGGCATTCCCGACGGATTCATCTCGAACAGGGGGCAGTCGTCCTCCCATGGGCGGACGGCTTCTTCGCTATAGGCCGTCTTGGCCTCGCCCAGCGCCAGCCGCGCCGTGCGCGACGCGGGATGATAGGCGAAATGATAGAGGACGGCGGGCGTGGACATCGTCCGCCCTCATGCGCCCGCGCGCGTTAAGGCTCCGTTTACCGCGCGCGATTGTCGCAGGTTCAGGACCAGGGACCCATACGCGACGAGGGCGCGTCCGGCGCGACCGGATCCGGCGCCGTCGGACGGGCGGGGGCGAAGGCGCCGCCGTGCGGTTCGGCGGCCCCGCGCGGATCGGCGTGGATCAGGATGTCGGCGTGGGGAAAGGCCTTCAGCACCCGCTTCTCGGCGTCCAGGAGGATGTCGTGCGCGGCCTTGAGGCTGAGCTCGGGGTCCAGGTCGACGTGCATCTGCACCATCAGGGCCTGGCCGGCCATGCGGGTGCGCAACTGGTGGACGTTGGCGATGCGGGCGTCCTCGGTCACGGCGGCGACGATGGCGGCGCGATCCTCGTCCGAGGCGGCCTGATCCAGTAGATGGCCGGCGGCGTCCTTCAGCAGGCTGACCGCGCCCCAGGCCAGCCAGACGGCGACCACCAGACCGGCCGCCGCGTCCAGTCCCGGCGCCTTGAGGAAGGCGCCCGAGATCACTCCGATCAGCACCACCACATTGGCGGCCAGGTCGGCGGCGTAGTGGGCGCGGTCGCCCGCCACGGCCAGGGAGCCGGTCTTCTTCATCGCCTGGGTCTGCATCCACACCAGGCCCGCCGTGACGGCGATGGACAGGACGACCACCCCGACGGCCCAGCCGCCGGCGGTCACCGGGCGCGGATCGAAGATGCGCTGGGTCGCTTCCCAGCCGATGAAAACGCCGGAGGCCAGCACCATGCCCGACTGCACCAGCGAGGCCAGGCCTTCGGCCTTGCCGTGGCCGTAGCGATGCTCGTCGTCGGGCGGAGCGGCGGCCCAGCGCACGGCGAAGAAGGTCGCCAGCGACGCCACCAGGTCCAGGGCCGAATCCGCCAGGCTGGCCAGGATGGAGACCGAGCCGGACGCCCCCAGGGCGAAGGCCTTCATAATGATCAGCAGGACCGCCGTCGCCACCGACAAAGTGGTGATCCGGCGGGTGGTCTCATGGGCGGCGTCGAGAGGAGAGGCGGACATTTCCTCGCCCTTGTCGCCCAAAACAGCGCCCGCGCCAATGGCGGCGGCGGAGGCGGGGCGCTAAGGAGAGGCGGACGGGAGACCGCAGGCTGCGGCGCGCCCGACAAAGAGACCGAGCGGAGCATTCATGGCGGACTGGCTGACGGCGATCCTTCTGGGTCTGGTTGAGGGATTGACCGAGTTCATTCCGGTGTCCTCCACCGGTCACCTGCTGCTGCTGGGGCATTTCCTCGGTTTTGAAAGCACCGGCAAGACGTTCGAGATCGTCATCCAGCTGGGCGCTCTGCTGGCCATCATCAGCGTCTATTTCAAGCGGCTGTGGACGCTGGCGACGCGCTGGCCCTTCGACGCGGAGGCGCGGCGCTTCCTGATCGGCCTGCTGGTCGCCTTCCTTCCCGCCGTGGTGATCGGCTTCCTGGCCTATGGCTTCATCAAGACGGTGCTGTTCGAGACGCCGCTGGTGATCTGCATCGCCCTGATCGTCGGCGGGGTGCTGCTGCTGTGGCTGGACCGGATGAACAAGATTCCGACCTATCTGGATGCGGACCGTTATCCGTTCCGGGTCTATTTCCTGATCGGCCTGTTCCAGTGCCTGGCCATGATTCCCGGCGTCTCGCGTTCGGGCGCCACCATCGCCGGCGGCCTGCTGCTGGGCACGGACAAGCGGTCGGCCGCCGAGTTCAGCTTCTTCCTGGCCCTGCCGACCATGGGGGCGGCGGTGGCCTACGACCTGTTCAAGAACCGCAACGTGCTGGACTTCAGCGACGTCGGCCTGATCGCCATCGGCTTCATCGCCGCCTTCATCTCGGCCCTGGCCGTAGTGCGCTTCCTGCTCGACTTCGTGTCCAAGCGCGGCTTCGGCCCCTTCGCCTGGTGGCGGATCGTGGTCGGCGTCGTCGGCATCATCGGCCTGGGCGTGACGGGCGCGCTGTAACGCATTTCCTCCCCACGCAGTGGGGAGGGGGACCACGAAGTGGTGGAGGGGCTATGGCGGCGGAACCAAGCCGCCCCTCCGTCTCGTCGCTTTCAGCGCCGATCCACCTCCCCATTGCATGGGGAGGAAAATCAGGCGGCGGGGCTCTCGGCGTACTGGCCGCCGTTGCGGTAGCGCCACAGATAGGCCGGCGCGATGGCTTCCAGGCCTGAGGGCTCGACTCCCAGATCGGCCAGGCCCTTGGCGCCAGGCGTCACGACATTGTCCGTCTCCAGCAGCACGACCTGATCCCTGGTCAGGGCCGGACGCAGGCCGATCATGGCCGGAATCTGGGCCAGGGAGCCGATCAGACGCGCGACCGGGAAGGGCAGGGGCAGCAGGATGTTGCGGCGGTTGGTCTCGCGCAGGATGAACTTCAGGATGTCCTCGAAGGTCCAGACCGACGGGCCGCCCAGCTCATAGGTCTCGCCTTGGGCCTCGGAGGCGACGGTCGCGCGGGCGATCGCCTCGGCGGCGTCGGCGACATAGACCGGCTGGAACTTCGTCTGGCCGCCGCCGATCAGCGGCAGAACCGGCGACCAGGTCGCCATGGCGGCGAAGCGGTTCAGGAACTGGTCGCCCGAGCCGAAGACGATCGACGGGCGCACGACCACGGCGCCGGGGAAGGCGGCGCGCACGGCGGCCTCGGCCTCGCCCTTGGTGCGGGCGTAGTCGGCCTTGCCGTCGGCGTCGGCGCCCAGGGCCGAGATGTGGGTCAGACGCTTGGCGCCCGCCGCCCTGGCCGCCTCGGCGACATTGGCCGCGCCCTCGACGTGCAGGGTCTGGAACTTGCGGCCGCCGGTCTCGAACAGGATGCCGACCAGGTTGATCACGGCGTCGGCGCCGCGCACGGCCTCGGCCACCGCAGCCTTGTCGGT
>PJUF01000175.1_pt1 | contig 56734 bp, 49 predicted proteins | sample 1512191 | NCBI WGS metagenome assembly PJUF01 (sample SAMN08177673, study PRJNA422409) | Feces metagenome, whole genome shotgun sequencing project. | isolation source: Chicken feces (3) enriched on wood chips | host: Gallus gallus | place: USA: Madison | collected 2015-01-15 | reverse complement strand
GGGCCAGCGCGCCCTTGCGCGTGGCCGGGTCACGCCGCAGATCGACCGCCATGCGGATCGCCCGCTCCCGAAGCTCGTCCGGGTACTTCCTCGGTGCTGCCATGACTCTCATCCTCCGTGGATCGAGAGCCTCCATGGAAGCCGGGGCGGTTCAGAAGTCCCGGACGGTTGCGCCGTCGAGGCCCAGCAAGGGCTCGTCCCCCGTAAGGACGGTCGCTTCGAGCGGACGGTATGGGTACTCCATGGCAACCATGATCAACGCGGAGGGACCCATTGCGGGCGGGCGTAGGTCCCACTGGCGGTCTCGCTCCCTGCGGCACGAACTTGTGCACCTCGGCGCGCTCCGCGTCGTGGTGGCAGCCAGGGTCGGCTGGCTCACCACCAGCAGCGGCGCCTTGCGGTGCGCGACGACCGCAGATCGGCGTGTCTCCCGGCTGTGTCCGGACCGCATCTGAGTCGTCATCGCTACTCGGTCACGACCTGATCGCTTCTATCGGATCTTGCCCCTCCCGACTGGAGGCGCAAGATCCTCCAGGAGCGCGTCGATCTGGGGCACCGTGGCCCAGCCGTTGATGGCGAGCTCGCCGCTCGGACTCACACGTACCTCCAGCCGATCGCGAGCACGCGCGAGGGAGTCGGCGAGGTGGCGGTACCTGTCGGTGAGGAAGTGGAAACGCTGGTTGGTCGAACCGACCCACGGCCGAGAGATGTCCCGCAGCTCGGCAACATACGGGCCGTCTACGAGCAGGTCGGTCACGGCCAGCAACGCTGCCGCACCGGGCGGAGCATCGCCGCCTTCAAGGTGTTCGAGCTCGTAACCGGTGAAGACCATGACTGAGAGGCCTGCCTGCTGCACCTCCGAGCCGAACTCGGCGAAGGCGGCTGCCTGGTCAAATGGCTCACCGCCGAGCACGGTCACACCTTCGACGTCGCGCACTGACTCGGCGATCGCGTCAGCCGCGAGCTGTCGCGGCGCCACTCTCATCCCGCCCTGCGCGGTCCATAACTGCGGGTTGAAGCAACCAAGGCACCGAATCGAGCAGCCTTGTGACCAGACCGCGAACCTCAGGCCCGGACCTTCTGCGGTCGTCCTGGCCGTCACCGCGCCAATGTGGAGCATCTCGCCATCCTTGGGTCAGAAGTCGAGAATCCTGCCAGCTTGCTGACCAGGGGGCTCCGGAGGCTCCGGGCCGAGGTTCGCCGGTGAGCTGCCGCCGGTAGGCGGTGGCACAGTCCGGCTAAAGGCGACGTTCGCTCGGAGTTCAATGAACTCGTGGGGCTGGATGCTCGCCGACGCCACAAGATCATCAAGATCCCGAAACGCGCCGCGTTGCTCTCTCGCGGCGACGATCCGGTCGGCGAGACCGGCGTCGCCGCCCGCGGCTGCCGCGATGTCGGCCGTCGATGCCGTGTTGATGTCAACAGGGCCTGTTGCGATGTGACCCCCGGGCGTCGCATGAGGCCGCTGCGGGACTGGCGGAACTCGACCCGCAGCCGAGGGCGCAGGCGCCGGACCTGGGGCGGATGCCGCCTGCCCCGACGCATAGAACTGGCGCGGATCGACACCGAGGTCGGACACCGGATCGTGGTATCGCGGCTGGTCAACAGGTGTGGCAGCGGTTCGAGATGCCTGAGGCGCCGCGTACGGCGTGGGGGCTGGTGCGAGCGGAGCAGGCGCCCCAGAACTTCCCACCGTTGGCTGGTTGTACCAGGCGCTCGCGGGCGTGCGTGCTGCGCGCCAGCGCAGGTAGTCCCGGTTGAGGATGAAACCGTAGACCACCAACCCGACCCATGCGGCCAAGACAATGCCGGTGCCGACGTCGCTGAGCTGTGATCCTTCGGTGGCCGGGTCCGAGTCCGCGGAAGCCAACCACGGGAGCGCCGAACCAACGCACCCGATGACGAGGGCGATCCAGAACTTACGTGTTCGCACCCGAAGCCCCACGTACACGAAGCCAACGAACGACAGCAGACCGCATCCGAAGACCACTGCCAGCAGCCACGCGCTGTGCCGGAGCCGCCAGCTCCTGTTGGCGAGAAGGGCCCGGGGACTACTGCTGGCGTAGGTCATCGTCAACCTCGATGTCGGCCACGGCCGCGGCCGCGGTCTCTGTGTAGTCAGGCGTGAACTCGCTGAACACTACCTGCGCCTCGAGAAGGTCCTCGAGCACGGCGATGCTGTCCAGGCACGCAGGCCCCTTGATGCCCTTGGTCTCGGCGGAAACGGAACCGTCCACTCCGACCCGAATGACGATTTGTTCCTGGCTCACGTCATGCTCCCCGGGCGACGTCGAGCACCAGTGTCACGCCGCCGTCGACGTCCACCGTCTCCGATGAGACGGTCATGCCGGCCGCTGGAGCGCGCTCGCGCAGCCGCGCGAGCACGGCACGCTGGACCTGGCGGCCGTACGCCTGGTCGATGGCGACGACGATGTCCATAGCGTGTTCCTGCGTGACGTCACCCGTGAAGTCGACTTGCCAGATCCCCTGAGCGTCGCGGTGGAAGTCGGCTCGTGCTTCCCGCCACTCTGCGGTGAGCCCGTTCGCGGTCTGCACGACGCTCGCTCGAGTGTCGACGAGGGCTGCTTCCAGGAGCCTTTCGTCGCGCATCCGCGTCTGGACGTGCTGGATTATGCGACCTTGGTCGTCGGTCTCCTGCCGGCTTACCTGCCAAGCGCCGATCGCAGCGATCGCGAGGGGTACCAGCGCCAAGGAGATGCTCATCAGAAGTCGACCACCCGTCCACCGCGCTCCAATGGCTCCTGCGGTCGGCTCGGTTCGATTGGAGCGCTTGCGGCGCTCGGCGAGGCGGGAGGGACCGCGGGGAAGGCGGGATTCGGTGCCTCGTAGCCAGACCGATCCGCCGTCGCGGTGGCCGCCACGGCCCGGGTCGCGGCCCAGAGGCGGATGGCGGCGATTTGCTCAGACTGGGTGACGCTCAATGGGACCATGTTCGCCACCACACGGTGCAGGTCATCTTCCTCGAGCGGCCGGCGTGCGGCAAACGAGTCGAAGAGGCCTCCGACGACGGCTTGCTCGATCTCCGCGCCCGAGTACCCCTCGGTCTCGGCGGCGAGGCGATCGAGTAGGGCCTCGTCAACAGACAGCGCTCCCCCGGCCTTGCTGTTTGCAAGCCGTTTCACGAGGTGCAGTGCCCAGATGTCCCGACGCTCGCGGTCGGTCGGCAGGTCGATGAAGAAGATCTCGTCGAAGCGCCCCTTTCGGAGGAACTCCGGCGGCAGGCGGTCGACGTTGTTGGCGGTGGCGATCACGAACACGGGAGCCGACTTCTCCTGCATCCAGGTCAGGAACGAGCCGAAGACTCGGCTCGAGGTGCCCGAGTCCCCTTCGCCACCGATACCGGAGAATCCCTTCTCCACTTCGTCCAGCCACAGGATGCACGGCGCGGCCGCTTCGGCCGTCCGGATCGCCGACCTCATGTTCTGCTCACTCGAGCCCACAAGTCCGGCGAAGACCTTGCCGATGTCCAGTCGAAGCAGCGGCAGCGCCCATGCGGCGGCGATTGCTTTCGCCGTCAGTGACTTCCCACAGCCCGGGACGCCGGTCATGAGGACGCCCTTGGGTGCAGGCAGGCCGTAGTCCGCCGCCTCGTCCAGCCATGAGCCATCCCGTTTGGCCAGCCAACGCTTGAGGTTCTGAAGGCCCCCGACGTCGTCGAGGTTGAGGTTCGCGTCGATGAAATCGAGGAGGCCACCCTTGCGGACCGTCTGCCGCTTCTCCTCCTGGATGACGTGGACGTCATCGTTCGTCAAGAAGCCATCGTCGGCCATTGCCCGCGCGAAGGCATTCGTAGCCTCGTTCAGGGTGAGGCCGAGCGCAGCCTTCGCCAGGCGCTCACGTCCGACGGCGTCGACGTCGATCTGGATCCGGCTCCCAGGCGCCGAGTTAGTGGTGATCAAGCCGTCGAGCATCGTGAGAATCTCCGTCTCGGTTGGCAAGGGGAAGTCGACCAGCGTCACGTCCTTCTCAAGCTCGGGAGGGATCCGAAGGAGCGGCGCAACGATGATGAGAACTCGTGCCGTGGCCCCGGTCTGGAACGCAGCGGCAACGTCGCGGAGCCCCCTCAGCAACTGAGGATCGGCCGGGCGACGGTCGTCACCGAGGTGTGAGTGAAGATCGAGCATCACGAACACGCCTGCTCCGTCGTGACCAAGCATCCAATCGATCGCCTGGCGCGGCTCGGACGTGTTCGATTGCGCGACACCATCCGCACCGGCGAAGCCGCGCGTTGTGCTCCAGACGAAGACGGGACGCACCGTGCGCTGAAACGACTGATCCGAGGCGACGGCTTGCACCTCCGCTAAGACGCGCTGCTCCTCGAACGACTCGATGTACAACACGGGGAAGCGTGCGCGGAACAGGAGCGCAAGGTTGTTGCGAAAGGAATGCCCGACGACTGCCACGACTGCCCCACCATTCGATCACGAAACTCTTCAGCGGATTGTGCCGTAGTTCTGGCGGGAGCCACGCTCGCCCTTGGCGCTGTCCCAGATCGCGTCACTCTGCGCCACCGCCTCGACCTGCGAAGGGGGCGCCCGGAGCAGCGCTTCACGTTCGTGGTCTGGGATCACCATCGACTCCGCAAGCAACGACGCGAGAGCATCGATCTGGGCGCCATCGACGGCGCTCGGGAAGACCCAATGGAGGTCGGTGGTGCGGGTGATGAGATCGAGTTCGCCTCGAGCCGACGCCGCCCGCACGTAGCGCACATCGTCGAGCGGGAACTGTCGATCGATCGCCGCTTCTCGAACGAGGTCACTCGCCGAGGAGACGAGGATGCGGCGATCCGTGACGGTGACCGCGGTGGCCCACTTCTCCGCGTCGATCCGACTCAGCACGTCCTTACGAACGCGGTCCGCGATCGCTGTGTCGCGCCCGTAGCCGACGGCGATGCTACGAAGAGCCTCGCCACTCCCGATGATCCACCGCAGGGCGTCAAGGTACGGCTGGAGGTCCGTGCCGTCGGGTGCGCAGACCATTTCAGGCGCCTCCAACGTCCCAATCGGCGGGCGCAGTGCGTCGGCGAGCGGCTCGATCTGGGCGAGCGACTCGGCACTGCGGCTACGCGTTAACCGCGTGTCCTTGCGCGTCCGGCCCAGAGTCTTCGGGCCCGGGAGGTCGGCGAGGATGTGGAGCTCGCGCGTGAGGGCGTCAACGAGCCGGGTCGTCTCGGCGAGCGCGGGCTCGAACTTCTCCCGCGTCGTGCGCGCGATGATCTCGACGAGTCGGGCTTCATCCGGATCGTCGCGTCCGGCAGTTCGCGCTCTACTCGCGCGCAGCGCCTGATAACCAGTCCACGCCTTGAGCGAGGACAGGAGTGCCCACGAGTCGAAGATGATCGCCTCGGCGTTCGAGTCGAGGTACTCGCGGCGCGGCCGCCGGCCGAGTCCGTCGAGCTGGCCGACGTGGCCGTCGACCATGCGCCTGTATAGGTCCAGCTGCTTCTGGAGATCCGCCTCGCTGCCCGCGATGCTCTCCCACAGGGACGAAGGCACGGACTGCAGCTCGCGCGCCTCGTTCAGAACGCCCTCGACAGCGTTGACGTGTCCCGTGAGCTCGGACCACTGCTCCTTGCGGACCGTGGTGAGCACCTGGGACGTCAGAGCGATGTTTGTCCTGACGAGGCCAGTGATCTGCTGCAGCTGCATCTGCATGGCGACCATGGCGACGGCCGGCCCGATCGCGGCGGCCAAGGCGGCTGCGCTGACAGCGCTGACCGGGATGAAGCGAGCCTGGGCGACCAAGTCGCCGTTCATCCACATCGAGCCGAGGTTCGCGCCGTCCTTGACCGCCAGCGTGGCGCCGCTGCTGAGCAACGCTTGCGTCGCGGAACTCACGCGGTACAGACCCTGGGCACCCTCGATCGCCTTCCCGACGTTGCCCGCGACGGTGGCCGAGTTCCCCACGATCGACATCAGGTTCGAGGTCAACAGTGCGCGATCGCGGTCAGGAACGATGCCGAAGTCGATCAGGTCAAGCTTGAGGGCATCGGGGACCTCGCCAAGGACCACCACGACCCCGGGAAGCACCTCGACGAGAGCGGTCGAGGGCGACGGGTCGGTGTCCGCGTCACTTGCCTGCCCATCCACGATTCCGGAATCGACCACACCGTCGACTCTCTCGTCAGGCTCGCTTGCCGAGCCCAATGCGTGCTGCATGCCTTCCTCCTCCGTGGGGAGCGCTCGGCGGTACGACCTGGCCGGGCACCAGTCTGCCGGTGCAGTCGTTCGCTCTCGTCATCGGCCGCCGGCGGGAGCCGGTTGAGGCTTCGCCAGCCTCGCGCTTCCGGCCACGAAGCACCGCAGCATGCGACGCGGGAACGGCCTGTCGCGTTCGAGCCAGAAGCCAAGGCACTTGAAGCGCAGACGGCGACGCAGCCGATTAGCCCGCCCATACCCGCAGCTCAAGGGCCATGTGTGGAGGGCGTGACACCCTTGATGTGGAGGGCCGCGCGCGATGTCACAGATCCACGAGGTCAGACACCCTTCCGGAACCACCCTCCATCCGTCCACCGAGCGTGGTCCCCGCCGTCCGGTCGTGGGGATCGACGCCGTCACTCCACAGGCTGCAGAACGATCCCGAGCTCGGAGTCGTGCGTCGTCACCGCGAGCGGCACCGAGATGCCCTCGATGGGACCGGCCAGCCACGCATCCCGGACCAGGCGCAGGAATGCGACGTGGACCAGCAGCTCCGCGACGCTCGTGGCGGTTTCGACGTCGGCGGACCGGGGCGCGTGCTCGCCGACATAGCGCTCGAAGGACCCCTGCATGGAGGCCCAGCCGCGCAGGGTCAGGTCCTCGCGGTAGTGCAGCGGGACGTCAGCCGGGCCGTCGTCCAAGGCCTCGAAGTCGCCGATCGGCGCCGACCACGCCTCCAGGGCCGCCGACCAGTGATCCGTGTTGAGGGTGTAGCCGTTCATCTCGGTGTAGAGGGCGGGGTACTCGCCGCCGAGGGTCGTCAGGAGCCCGGCGCAGCGCTGCAACCAGCGCCGGACCTCGTCGGGCGAGTTGGTGAACCCTCCGCGCGCAGCCCGGGTGAACCCGTCGACGCCGGTCTCGCTGAGCTTCTCGGCGAGGCGTTCGCACGCGACGTCCAAGTCGCCCGACTCGACCCACCGACGGACGTCACCCACCAGTTCCTCGTCCCACATGCGCACGACCCTAGGGTCCGCGACGCGCTTGGGGGGCGGGGCAGGTGGGCGTCACCCGTCCGGCGGTGCGCCGGCCGCGGGCGACGGGCGCGTCGGTCGCGGCCCACGGGCGCCGCACCGAGCCGGGTGGGCGGCGAAGAACCCGAGGTCAGGCCTGCTCGGCGGGGATGCGGCTCGCCTGGACGAGGGCCCGCGACGCCTCGGCGGCCGCGCTCGCGGTCGCGGGGTCCGCGGCCAGTGCCGGGATGCCCGCGCCGGCGGTCTCGTTCGCGCATTCGACACTCCTGACCTGCCGCGCCGGCGATCCGCGAGCACCCCTCCCACGCGTCTTCCTCGGCGAGCGCGAGCCCGCTCGGCTGCCTATCCTCTCGACTCGTCCAGCAACGGCAGGAGTGCGCGGGACGGAGCCGCTCGGCGCGCACCGGTCCCGCGCGGAGCGAGGTGAGGCGTGCCCGTGCGAGCGGACCTGAGCGAGAACCGGCCCGTCGTGCTGGGCACGAGCCCGGATCCTGACGCGTGGCCGTCCGTCCCGGGGTCGGTGGACGAGGCGCTCGCGCACGTCCGGACCTGGCCGACGGACCTCCTGCCCGGGAACGGCGCCACGACGCGCCTGTGGGAGCTGCTGGCGACGTGCGCTGCGGCCGACGTCGCCGTCGCGCGCGCCGTCGAGCCGCACCTGGACGCGCTGGCGATCCTGAGCCAGGCCGGCACGCCCGACGACGAGCGCCCGCTGCCGACAGCCGCGACGTGGGGCGTGTACGCGGCGGAGATGCCCGGGACGCGGCTCGAGGCGAGTCGCGCACCGGACGGGTCGTGGCGGCTCGACGGGACCAAGCCGTGGTGCTCGCTCGCGGACCGGCTCGGGTGCGCGCTCGTCACCGCACGGGTCGGCGGCGGGGACGAGCGTGGACTGTTCGCGGCGGACCTGTCGGCGCCCGGGGTCGTGGCCTCGCGTCAGGGGTGGGTCTCGCGCGGGCTGCGGGAGATCCCCAGCGGCCCGCTCGAGCTGCGTGACGTCCCGGCCACGCTCGTCCGCAGCGGCAGCTGGTACCTGGACCGGCCGGGGTTCTGGTGGGGCGCGATCGGCGTCGCCGCATGCTGGTACGGCGGCGCGGTCGGCGTGGCGCGGCGCGTCCTGCAGCACGCGCGCACGCGGGGCGACGACCCGCTGCTCGCGATGCACGTCGGGGCGATCGACGAGCGCCTCGCGAGCGCGCGCACGAGCCTCGCGGCGGCGGCGCGTGCCGTGGACGCCTCGGGCGCCCGGACGGACCACGGCCGCCGGTCCGAGGACGAGGACGCGCGTGAGGCGGGCCGGGTCCTGGCCAAGCGGGTGCGCGCGGTGGTCGCCCGGACCTGTGAGGACGTGCTGCGCTCGGCGGCCCACGCGCTCGGCCCCGGCCCGCTCACGCAGGAGGAGGCCTACGCCAAGCGCGTCGCAGACCTGCAGGTCTACATCCGTCAGCAGCACGCCGAGCGCGACGACGTCTCGCTCGGCCGCGCGGTGATCGCCCTGCCCGGTCAGCCGTGGTGACGTTCGACGGACGAGCCGCGGGGACGGATCCGCAGGTGTGGGACCCGTGGCTGCGGGGCCTGCACGCGCTGCCGCGTCCCGTCGGCGGGCGGGTCGTCGTGGTGGCCGCCCACCCGGACGACGAGACGCTCGGGGCCGGTGGCCTGCTCGCCGAGCTCGCCGCCGCGGGGCGTCCCGCGCACGTCGTGGTCGTGACCGACGGAGCCGCGTCGCACCCGGGCTCCCCCACCCTCACCCCCGCCGAGCTCGCCGCCCGGCGGGCCGCCGAGGTCACCGACGCGCTCGCGGTGCTCTCGCCCGGCTCGCCCGTCACGCTGCTTGACTACCCTGACGGCGCGACCCGCGAGCACCGCGCGGCGGTCGCGGCCGATGTGCGCGACGTGCTGACTCGGGGTGAACCGGCCGCGCTGGTCGTCGGCCCGTGGCGCGGGGACGGCCATCGGGACCACCGCGTCGTCGGGGAGATCTGCGCCGAGCTCGCCGACGAGCTGGGTGCCGAGCTGCTCGAGTACCCGCTGTGGATGTGGCACTGGGGCACGCCCGAGGACCCCGCGGTGCCGTGGGAGCGCCTGCGGGCGCTGCCGCTCGCCGACCGGTCCGTGGTGCTCAAGAGCCGGGCGGTGGCGCGGCACGTCACCCAGGTCCGGCCGCTGTCCCCCGATCCCGCCGACGCCGCCGTCCTGCACCCGGACTTCGTGCGCACCTTCGACCGGGACGTCGAGGTGTTCGTGACCGCCTCCGCGCCGATGCCGCAGCCGCTCGGTGCGTCGTTCTTCGACGCCAGCTACGCACGACGACCGGACCCGTGGCACCTCGCGTCGCGGTGGTACGAGCGCCGCAAGCGCGCGACCACGCTCGCCGCGCTGCCCCGGGAGCGGTTCGGCGCGGCGCTGGAGATCGGCTGCTCGGTCGGGACGCTCACCGAGCTCCTGGCGGCACGCTGCGACGTGCTCGTCGCGACCGATGTCGCACCCGCGGCCCTGACGTCCGCGAAGGAGCGCACCGCGCACCTGGGCACGGTGCAGTACCTGCAGCACGACCTCGCCGACGGCGTGCCCGGCGGGCCGTACGACCTCGTCGTGCTCTCGGAGGTCGGCTACTACCTCACCCGACCCCAGCTCGCGACGACCGCCCGGCGGCTGCGCGACGCACTCACCTCCGACGGCACCCTCGTCGCGTGCCACTGGCGTCACCCGGTGGCGCAGTACCCGCTGAGCGGCGACGACGTGCACCGCACGCTGGCCGCGGAGCTCGGGCTGACCACGGTGGTCCGGCACGTCGAGGACGACTTCCTGCTCGACGTGTGGAGCCGCGACGCGCGCTCCGTGGCGCGACGGACGGGCCTGGCGTGACCGGCGGCGCGCTCCCGGTGCTCGACGTCGTCGTCGCGATCCCGGTCCGCGACGAGGAGGCACTCCTGGGTCGGTGCCTGCAGTCCGTGGTGGTCGCTGCCGACGAGCTCGCACGCGTCAGAGGCCTGCACGCGCGCGTCGTCGTGGTGCTCGACTCGTGCCGCGACGGGTCCGAGTCGGTCGCACGCACGTTCCCGGTGGACGTCAGGTCGATCGACGCGCGCTCGGTGGGTGCCGCACGAGCGCTGGCCGTCGCACGCGGGCTCGCGGGCTCGTCCGTGGCGCGGGACCGCACGTGGATCGCGTGCACCGACGCCGACTCGAAGGTGCCCGCGCACTGGCTGACCAGCCAGGTCGACCTCGCCGACGAGGGTGCCGACGTAGTCGTCGGGACCGTGCGCCCCGACCCGGCCGACCTGTCCGCCGACCAGCTGCGCGCGTGGTCCGCGACCCGCGAGCCCGGCCGGCCCAACGGACACGTGCACGGCGCGAACCTTGGCGTGCGGGCCGACGCCTACGAACGGGTGGGCGGGTTCGGCCTGCAACCCGAGCACGAGGACGTCGACCTCGTGGCGCGCATCCGTGCGTGCGGCGACGCGCGCGTCGTCGCGTCCGACGACGCCGACGTGCTCACGTCCGGACGCCCCGTCGGGCGCACGCCCGGCGGGTACGCGCGGTATGTGCGCACCACCTTGCTGCGCTCCCTCGACGCGTGACCTGGGTCACGTCCGGACGGGAGGACTGTGCCACCAAACCCGCACACGAGGGTCTGCTCCGGTGCTCTACTCGTCTCGTCGCTGCGCGCTGCGCGGGGCGGCGAACAGGGGGAAGCACATGTCGTCCTTGGTCAAGCGCCTGTCGGGCGCGACGCTGGTGTGCGGTGCGGTACTGACTGCCGCTGCGCTGATCGGCCCGTCCGCGCCCGCCGACGTGGGCCCGCGCCCTCCCACCGCCGAGCAGCTCGAGACGCTCGCCGGGTGGGTGGACGTGACTCCCTCGCCTGAGCTCGACGGCCCCGTGCTCACCGCCGGCACGGTGACCGGCGCTGGAGCCGGGGTTCCCGTGATGGCGATGGCGTGGCCCGACCACGAGGCGCTCGGCCAGCAGCAAGTCGGGGACAGCGTCGAGCTGGTCATGATCGCCGCGACGTTGACCAGGTCGGACGGCAGCTTCGAGCTCGTCGCCGACCCCGTCGCGATCTCGGCACTGACCGGCGGGGGCGAGACGACCGTCGACTTCGACGTGCAGGTCTTCGACACCGGCGCCGGGGTCGCGCAGTGGTCGACCTCAGCGGTGCTGTCGCCTGAGATCGCCGCCGACGACTCGCTCGAGCACCCGCTGGCGGACGACATCACGATCGAGGCCGACGCGCCGCTGACCGTGGACGAGCTCGCCGCTGGTCGGTGACGGGCCCGGCGCCTACCGAGCGCCCGACGTCATGCCACCGCGCGGCGGATCAGGGCGGCGATGGCCTCCTCGACCTCGTCGGTCAGCTCGGTCACGGCGTAGGACGTCGGCCACATCGGGCCGTCGTCGAGCGCCGCGGGCTCCTCGAAGCCCAGGATCGCGTAGCGCGTCTTGAACTTCGCCGCGGCCTTGAAGAAGCACAGCACCTTGCCGTCCTTCGCGTAGGCAGGCATGCCGTACCAGGTGCGCGGCGCCAGGTCGGGCGCCTCGGCACGGACGATCGCGTGGATGCGCTCGGCGATCACGCGGTCGTCGTCGGGCATCTCGGCGATCTTCGCGAGCACCTCGGCCTCGAGGTCCGCGGCCTTGGCGGCCTTGCCCGCGCGGCCGGACTGCGCCTTGAGCTCGGCCGCGCGCTCCTTCATCGCCGCGCGCTCGTCGGCGGTGAACGTGTCGGTGGTGGATCCGGACGTCGACGTCGTGCTGCTCATCGCTGTCTCCTTCGTGGTCCTCGTCGTTGCGACCACGCTACGGACCGGGCACGCGGCGCCGCTTCTCGAATCCTGATCGATCGACTGCGCGCCCGACGAGCGGCGTCCGACCCCGCGCACGAGCGGCGCCTGCCGACAGCACCGACGCGGTGTCGCACCGCCATGGCACGCTGACCGCGCAGGTCACCGCGACACCGGGGAGTGCACGTGATCGAGACCATGGCCGTGGAGGGCTACCGCTCGCTGCGCGAGCTCGTCCTGCCGCTCGGCCGGCTGACGGTCGTGACGGGCGCGAACGGGACCGGCAAGTCCGGCGTCTACCGCGCGCTGCGCCTGCTGGCAGAGTGCGCGCTCGGTGGCGCGGTGGGTGCAGTCGCACGCGAGGGCGGGCTGCGCTCGACGCTGTGGGCGGGACCCGAGCACGGGACGCGGCGCAGGGGCGGCACCGCGCAGGGCACGGTGCGCGCCCGCCCGGTCGCGCTCCGGCTGGGCTTCGCGAGCCCGCAGGAGCTCGGTTACGCGGTGGACCTCGGGCTCCCGCAGGACGGCGGGTCGCCGTTCATGCTCGACCCGGAGATCAAGGTCGAGACGATCTGGTCCGGTCCCCTGCTGCGCCCGGCGACCACGCTCGCGGAGCGCCGCGGTCCTGCCGTGCGCGTCCGGGACGACGAGGGCACGTGGCAACCGGTGGGTGGACGGCTGCGCCCGTACGACTCGATGCTCTCCGAGGTCGTCGACCCGACCGGCGCGCCGGAGGTGGTCGCGGTGCGCGAGCGGCTGCGCGGCTGGCGGTTCTACGACCACCTGCGCACCGACGCCGACGCGCCCGCACGTCAGGTGCGCGTCGGGACCCGGACGACCGCCCTTGCGCACGACGGGCGCGACCTCGCTGCCGCGCTCGAGACGGCTCGCGAGCTCGGGCGCGGGGACGAGATCGACGAGTACGTCGAGCGGGCGTTCCCGGGCGCCCGCGCCGTGGTACGCGCGATCGACGGCCGGTTCGCGCTCGAGCTGCACCGCGAGTCGCTGCTGCGACCGCTCGAGGCCGGCGAGCTGTCCGACGGCACGCTGCGCTACCTGCTGTGGGTCGCGGCGCTGCTGACGCCTCGCCCGCCCGAGCTCATGGTGCTCAACGAGCCGGAGACGAGCCTGCACCCCGAGGTGCTGCCCGCGCTGGCCCAGCTCGTGCGGCGCGCCAGCCGGGACTCGCAGGTGGTCGTCGTGACCCACTCGGACGAGCTGGCCGCCGCGCTGCGCGCCGACGCCCGTGACGGGCTGACCGCGCGCGACGTCCACGACGTCGAGCTGCTGCTGGAGAACGGCGAGACGGTGGTGGCCGGGCGCGAAGGGCCGCTCGACCAGCCCGCGTGGCAGTGGCCCTCGCGCTGAGCGGCCGCCGCCGCAGCTCACCTGCGTCTGAGGTACCTCAGACGCACCGGGCCGGGCGCCCTCAGGAAGGACTGGTCGATCGCCCGATCCCCCGCACGTCGCCTCAGCACCAGAGTCGAGACCGAGGGTGGCGCACCGGCGGCACCCGTGGGGAGGGAACCGACATGAGCGAGCTGTGGGACATCGAGGCAGAGCTGACCTACCGGCTGCAGCAGGCGGCCACCGACCTGCGTGACGCGCGCTCGCGGACGCGGTCTGGTGGACGTGCGGCCGCGCGGCGGCACGGGCGCTCGCCGGGTGCGGCCGGCCCCGCCGGGACGACGACGAGCACTGTCCGCCGGGCGTTCGGTGGTGTCACGCGTGGGTGGTCGCTGCGAGGATCGGGGGCATGGTCCGCGGCCCGATGAGCACCCCCTTCGTCGCCCGCTCGGAGCAGGTCGACGTCCTCACGGACGCGCTGCGACGGGCGGGCTCCGGCGTGCCCGGCGCGGTCCTGCTCGCCGGCGACGCGGGCGTCGGTAAGTCGGCACTGCTGCGTCACCTCGCCAGCACGACGAGCGACGCGACGGTCGTCGTGACGCACTGCGTCGAGCTCGGCGAGATCGGCCTGCCGTACCTGCCGTTCGCCGAGGCCGTCTCACGCCTGCGCGAGATCGACCCGGACGCGGTCGCCGCGACGCTCGACGCGCGCCCCGCGCTCGGGCGCCTCGTGCGCGGGTCCGGGGACTCGGGCGCGGACGACGGCGACCAGCTCCAGCTGTTCGAGGGTCTCGCCGAGCTGTTCGCCGCCGTCGGGCGGCCCGGGCGGCCGCTGCTCGTGGCCGTCGAGGACGCGCACTGGGCCGACGCGTCGAGCCGCGACGTGCTGCGCTTCCTCGTCGCGCGCCTGGCTCGCGAGCACGTGCTCCTCGTCATCTCCTACCGCACCGACGACCTGCACCGTCGGCACCCGTGGCGGCCGGTGGCGGCCGAGCTGGCCCGCCACCCGCGCGTGACGCGCGTCGAGCTGCCGCCGTTCACCGCCGACGAGGTCGCGCAGTTCGCCGCGGCGCTCACAGGCCACGCGGTCGCCGAGCAGGTCGTCCGGAGCGTCACGGAGCGCTCGGGTGGCAACGCGTACTTCGCGCAGGAGCTGCTCGAGTCCGCGGACGGCGACGCGCTGCCCGGCTCGCTCGCGGACGTGCTGCGCGCGCGCATCGAGCAGGTCGACCCGCAGGTCCAGCAGCTCGCACGCGTGGCCGCGGTCGCGGGACGGCGCGTCGCCGAACCCGTGCTGCGCGCCGCCGCCCGCGTCGCCTCCCCCGAGCTCGACGTCGACGGGGCGCTGCGCGAGGCCGTGGGCCAGCACGTGCTGGGCGTCGAGGACGGCCACCTCGCGTTCCGGCACGCCCTGCTCGCGGAGGCCATCGCTGCGGACCTCCTGCCCGGCGAGCGTTCGTCGCTGCACCGCGCCTACGTCCGGGTGCTGCGTGCCGACCCCGCGCTCGGTGGTCCCGCCGAGCTCGCGACCCACGCGCTCGCGGCACCCGACCTGCCCACAGCACTCGAGGCGTCCCTCGCGGCCGCCGAGCAGGCGCACGAGCTGCTCGCACCCCAGGAGGAGCTGCGGCACCTCGAGGTCGCGCTGCGGCTCTGGGACGCGGTGCCGGACGCCGGTTCGCGCGTCGCGACGCTCACCGCCGCGGCGAACGCCGCGGGCAACGCCGCACGGCGCGACCGCGCGGTCCAGCTCGCGCGGTCCGCGGTCGAGGCGGCCGACGACGAGGCACGCGCTCCCCTGCGCACCCGCCTCGCGCGGCACCTGCAGGCCCTCGATCGCGCGAAGCAGGCGCTGGCCGAGACCTCGCTCGCGCTCGACGAGCTCGGCCCGACCCCGAGCGCCGCTCGTGCGTGGGCGCTCGCCACGCACGCGCGCTCGCTCGTCTGGCTGGACCGGGACGTCGAGGCGTTCGACGTGGTCCAGGAGGCCCTCAACGTGGCGCGCAACGTGGGTGCGCTCGACGCCGAGTCCGACGCCCTGACCTCGCTCGCGATGCTGGTCGCGTCGGACGACGCGGACCGCGCGGACCAGATCCTGGCCCAGGCCCTCGACGCCGCGCGCGCGGTGGGCGACACGACCACGGAGCTGCGGATCCTGCAGAACATGGCGTCGTCGCGCTACGACGTCGGCGACCTCGACGGCGCCGCGCGGCTCGCCGCGACCGGCGTGGAGCGCGCGCGCGCCACGGGCCTCACCAACACGACGCACGGCCTCGACCTCGCGGGGTATGCGGCGCTCGTCGCCTACGTACGCGGGGACCTCACACCCGTCCAGGTCCCGGAACGGGCCGACGACGACGGCGGCTTCCTCGACCTCATCGTGCTGTACGCCGCCACGGCGCGCGGCGAGAGCGACGTCGTCGAGCGGTGCCGCAGGCTCGAACCCCTGTGGTCCCGCGACACGGCGATCGCGCACGTCGCCGGTGGCTGCGGCGCCGACGCGCTCGCGTGGCGGGGCCGCTTCGACGAGTCGGTCGAGCTCGTCGACCGCGTCATCGCCCACCTGGAGAAGGCCTGGCTCCCCCTGTTCTTCGCGGGCATCTGGCTGTCGTCGATCGCGCTGGCCGCCCTCGCCGACGCCGCGCAGGAGGACCGCGTCCGCGGACGGGACCCGGGCGCACGCGTCGCGGCCGGCGAGCGGTTCGCGACGCGTATCGAGCAGACCGCTCAGCGCCCACTGCCGCCCGGTCGCAAGGTCGGGCCCGAGGGCCTCGCGTGGACGGCACGAGGTCGCGCCGAGCACGCGCGCCTGCTCGGGTCGCCTCCCGGCACGGTCGAGCTCTGGCGCGCGGCTGTCGACGCGTTCGGGTACGGCTACCGCTACGAGGAGGCACGCTCGCGGTGGCGCCTGGCCGAGTCGCTGCTGCTGTCCGGCGACCGCGACGAGGCCGCGCTCGAGGCGGCGCGCGCGCTCGCGGACGCCGAGGACATGGGTGCGGTCCCGCTCGCCACGGCGATCAGGGAGCTCGCCCGGCGCGGCCGGCTGGCTCTGCCCGGCGCGCGGACCGCCGGCTCGGACGTGCTCACGGCACGCGAGGCGGAGGTGCTCGAGCTCGTCGCCCAGGGGTTGTCGAACAACCAGATCGGGCGGCGCCTGTTCATCTCCGGCAAGACCGTCTCGGTGCACGTCTCGAACGTGCTCGCCAAGCTCGAGGTCTCGGGCCGCGCCGAGGCGGTGGACGTGGCCCACCGGCGCGGGCTCATCGGCTCGCGCTGAGCCGGCCCGTGCGGCTCGCCGCGCGCAGCTGCGTGGCAGACCCGGTGGGTCAGACGTCGGGGTGGTCGGATTCGAACCGGCGACCTTCCGCTCCCAAAGCGGACGCGCTACCAACCTGCGCCACACCCCGTCACGCGGGCGGCCCGCGCGGCACCCAGCCTAGGGGACGGGCCGCGCCCGCCCGGACGACCTCGCCTGTGATGGGATGTCGCCCGTGACGACGTTCCTCACCCGCGGCGACCGTGTGCTGTTCCAAGGCGACTCCCTGACCGACTGGGGCCGCGACCGGGACGACCCGGAGAGCCTGGGGCACGGCTGGGTCGCAGTCGCAGCGGCGCTCGCGGGCGCCCGACGGCCCGACCTCGGCCTGCGGTTCCACAACCGCGGCGTCGGCGGCGACACGGCCGCTCTGGTGCGCGAGCGCTGGGAGGCCGACGCGCTCGCCCTCGAGCCGACCGTCATCTCGCTGCTCGTCGGCATCAACGACACCTGGCGCCGCTACGACCAGGGCCGGGCGACGAGCACCGAGCAGTACGAGGACTCCTACCGGGCGCTGCTCGACTCGGCGCGCGAGCGCCTCGACGTGCGCTTCGTGCTCGTCGAGCCGTTCCTCCTGCCGCTCAGCCCGCAGCAGGAGGCGTGGCGCGAGGACCTGGACCCCCGCATCGAGGTCGTGCGTCGGCTCGCCGGCGAGTACGGCGCGGTGCTGCTCGAGGCCGACTCGATGTTCGCCGAGGCCACGATCGCCGCGAGCGCGGAGCACTGGACCACGGACGGCGTGCACCTGACCCCCGCGGGCAACGGGCTGCTGGCCGAGGCGTGGCTCAACCGGCTCGGCCTGCCCGCCTGACCCGGCACCGAGCGCCTCACCGCACCGCGCCGGGTCAGGCGGGACGACGGTGTCGGCGGTGTGCGGCAGGCTCGTGACGTGATCGTCGTCGTGGCACGCCCGGGCGCGCGGGACCCCGAGCCGCGCGCCGTGGTCGCGGTCGTGGCACCGGAGGCGCCGGCTCGCGACGCGGTGCTGGGCACCGAGCGAGCCGTGCGCTGGGCGTGGGCGGACACGACCGCGTGGTACCCGCGGCTGCTGGCCGACGGCGTGCGCGTCGAGCGCTGCCTGGACCTGCGCCTCACGCACCGCCTGCTGCGCGCCTCCGTCGCGACCGCGTCGTCGGCCCTGGCGACCGGCCCGGCGGGTGCGTTCGACGAACCGGCGGCGGCACCCGCCGAGCCGGGTCCGGCCGCACCGACGACGCTGTTCGAGGCCACGGACGACGACGCCGCGTCCGACGAGCACCCCGGCGACTCGTCGGCGGCCGTGCCCGCCGAGCTCGCGCGGACGCCCGACGTCGACGCGTGCCTCGCGGAGCTCGCCGCTCAGGACGCGGCCGTCGCGGGCAGCGCGATCGCCGGCAGCGCTGTCGCGGGCCGGCTCCGGCTGCTCGTCGCGGGCGAGTCGGCGGGCGCTCTCGCCGCGGCCGAGATGCGGCACGCGGGGCTCCCGTGGGACGCGGACGTGCACGACGAGGTGCTGCGCTCCCGGCTCGGGCCGCGTCCCGCGCGTGGCTCGCGCCCGCCCGAGATGGAGCGCCTCGCCGCCCGGGTGCGCACCGAGCTCGACGCGCCGACTCTCAACCCCGACTCGCTGCCCGACGTGCTGCGCGCGCTGCGCCGCGTCGGGCTGCCGGTGAGCTCGACGCGCCAGTGGGAGCTCGCGAACCTCGACCACCCGGCGATCGCCCCGCTGCTGGAGTACAAGAAGCTGTCGCGGCTGCACAGCGCCAACGGCTGGGCCTGGCTCGACGAGTGGGTCGTCGACGGGCGGTTCCGGCCCGAGTACGTCGTGGGCGGGGTCGTCACCGGCCGGTGGGGCTCGTCGGGCGGCGGCGCGCTGCAGATCCCCCGCACGCTGCGCACGGCGGTGCGCGCGGACCCGGGGTGGCGCCTCGTCGTCGCGGACGCCGCCCAGCTCGAGCCGCGCGTGCTCGCGGGCATGGCGCACGACGAGCGCATGGCTGCGGCCGGCGCGGGCCGTGACCTGTACGCGGGGATCGTCGAGGCAGGTGTCGTGCCGGAGCGGGCACTCGCCAAGGTGGGCATGCTCGGCGCGCTGTACGGCGGGACGACGGGTGCGAGCGCGAGCGTGCTGCCGCGACTGCTCCAGGCGTTCCCGCGTGCGACGGGCCTGGTCGAGGAGGCCGCGCGCGCGGGTGAGCGCGGCGAGATCGTCTCGACCCTGCTGGGTCGCAGCTCCCCGCGGCCCGGCGCGGCATGGCTGCAGGTCCAGGCCGACGCGCTCGACCCCGACGCGAGCGACGGCGCACAGTCGCAGGCCCGCGCCCAGACGCGGGCCTGGGGGCGCTTCACGCGCAACTTCGTCGTGCAGGGCACGGCGGCGGAGTGGGCGCTGTGCTGGATCGCCGAGCTCCGGCGCCGGCTGTGGGCGATGGGGGTCGACGAGGACGCACCCGGCGCGGTCCGCGCGCCGTTCGTCGGGCGGCCGCACCTCGTGTACTTCCTGCACGACGAGCTCGTCGTGCACTGCCCGGCGCCGTTCGCCGAGGCGGTCGCGGACGCCGTCGTCGAGGCGGCCACCGCCGCGGGGCGGCTGCTCTTCGGGAGCTTCCCGATCGAGTTCCCGCTCGCGGTGGGCGTGGCCACGGCGTACGACACCGCGAAGGACACCGCGACCCTGCGCCGCGACGCACCGCGCTGACCTGCGCCTCAACCCGGATACCGGACGCGGGTCGGCGGACGAAGGACCCAGCCGAGGCGCGCGGGCGCCCAGGTGTGACGAGCGAGACGGTCGCGATCGTCCGGGATCGCCCGATATCCCGGCGACAGGTGTCAGTGGTCATGCCTAGGGTCGAAGCGAACCGGGCCGCCGAGCCCGCACCGCAGCGCCTCGCGCCGCGACGTCCACACGCATCGTTCCAAGGGGATCTCTCCGTATGAAGTCGTCTGCCGTTCGTACCGCTGTCGCGCTCGCCGCCGCCGCCACGCTCCTGCTGGCCGGCTGCTCGTCCGACGACGCGACCACCGACACCACCGCGACCGCCGAGGCCACCTCGAGCGCGGCCGCCACGCCCGAGGCGACCGAGGCGCCCACCGAGGCCGAGGTGCTCGACGTCACGCACATCCAGCTCCAGACCGCGATCGACACGCTGGGTCTGCGCGGGCTCGAGACCAAGGTCGTCGACGCCGACGGCAACGAGATCACGCCCGAGCCCGAGACGGTGTACCTCGTCGTGGGCCAGGACCCGATCGAGGGAGTCGTCCCCGTCGGCACCGTCATCACGCTGACCGCCGAGAAGAAGGCCTGACCGCCTCCCGCTCTGCGACCCGCCGCACGCTGCGGAACCGACGCCCGCCCCGGGACCCCCGGGGCGGGCGTCGTGCTGTGCGCCGGCCCGGGCCGCCTGACCTGCGTCCGAGGCGCGGGAACCTTTGCGCCCGGTATGGCGTTGACGCTACGGTCACCAACGACTGCGGTCCCCGGACCGCCCTTGGAGGAGAGCATGAGCGAGCGGATGTCCGCCCCTGCCTCCTCGCTGCGCGCCTTCGTGGCGCCCTGTTGTCGCTGTCGGTAGAGCGCTGGCTCCCGCGCGCGACGACACCCTTCCCCGGTGGGCGTGTCCTGTGCGCCAGCGCTCGCCCCGGCGGCCCGTCCGCACCCCGGCGTCGACCGCCGGCGCAGCCACCCGAGAGCTCCGCTCTCGCTCGTACCCGTCAGACAAGTCCCCCGCATCCGCCGCCGCACCCGCGTCGGCTCGACCGAAGAGGAACCATGGCACGCATCTACGACGACGCGACCGCGCTCATCGGCAACACCCCGCTGGTCCGCATCAACAAGATCACCGACGGCGCCCCCGCCACGGTCGTCGGCAAGCTCGAGTTCTACAACCCGGCCAGCTCGGTCAAGGACCGCATCGGTGTCGCGATCATCGACGCGGCCGAGGCGTCGGGCGAGCTCAAGCCGGGCGGCACGATCGTCGAGGCGACGTCGGGCAACACGGGCATCGCCCTCGCGTTCGTCGGCGCCGCGCGCGGTTACGACGTCGTCCTGACGATGCCGGAGACCATGTCGAAGGAGCGCCGCGCCCTGCTGCGGGCGTTCGGTGCCGAGCTCATCCTCACGCCGGGCTCCGAGGGCATGAAGGGTGCGGTCAACCGCGCCAACGAGATCGTCGCCGAGCGTCCGGGCGCGATCCTGGCCCGCCAGTTCGCGAACGAGGCCAACCCCGCCATCCACCGCAAGACGACGGCCGAGGAGATCTGGGCCGACACCGACGGCCAGATCGACATCCTCGTCGCGGGCATCGGCACGGGCGGCACCATCACGGGTGTCGGACAGGTGCTCAAGGAGCGCAAGCCGGACGTCACGATCGTCGCCGTCGAGCCCGCCGAGTCGCCGATCCTCAACGGCGGCCAGCCCGGCCCGCACAAGATCCAGGGCATCGGCGCGAACTTCGTGCCGGAGATCCTCGACACCTCGGTGTACGACGAGGTCATCGACATCGACGCCGAGACGGCCGTGACGTTCGCTCGCCGTGCCGCTGCCGAGGAGGGCCTGCTCGTGGGCATCTCCTCGGGTGCCGCGCTCGCCGCCGCGAAGCAGCTCGCGGAGCGTCCGGAGAACGCGGGCAAGCTGATCGTCGCGATCATCCCGTCGTTCGGTGAGCGCTACCTGTCGACGATCCTCTACGCCGACCTGCTCGACTGAGCGGCACGCGCCCCGGCCGCCGCGTGCGGCCGGGGCGCGACCGTCCCGCTCACCCCCTCGTCCCCCGAGAGCCAGGTCCCATGCCTTCGCTGCAGCACTTCGTCGCCACGTTCCGCGAGGACCTCGAGGCCGCGCGCCGTCGCGACCCCGCGGCCCGCTCGGCGCTCGAGGTCGCCCTCGCCTACCCGGGCGTGCACGCCGTCTGGACCTACCGCGTCGCGCACGCGATGTGGCGTGAGCCGTCGCTGCGTCTCCCGGCGCGCCTGCTGTCGCAGCTCGTGCGGGCGTTGACGGGCATCGAGATCCACCCCGGCGCGCGGCTCGGGCGTCGGCTCTTCATCGACCACGGGATGGGCGTGGTGATCGGCGAGACCGCGGAGGTCGGGGACGACGTCGTCCTGTTCCACGGCTCGACGCTCGGCGGCAAGGCCATGCGCAAGGGCAAGCGTCACCCCACGCTCGGCGACAACGTCGTGGTGGGCGCGGGCGCCAAGATCCTCGGGCCCGTCTGGATCGGCGACGACGTGCAGGTCGGCGCGAACGCGGTCGTGATCCACGACGTGCCCGCGGGCGCGATCGCGGTGGGCGTCCCTGCCCAGGTCCGCCTGCGCCCCGTCGCCGCGCCGTTCGACGCCGAGATCGACGACCCGGCCATCTACATCTGAGGTCGCGCGTCTAAGGCGCGCGGTGCCTCAGTCGCCGTCCGGACCCTCGTCGACGAGCCGTCCGGCGTCGATCACGACGACCCGGCCGGGGTCCGGTGCCGGCAGACCGAGCGCACGCCTGACGAACGGGAGCGTCGACAGGGACGCGACGCGCTCGCGCGACACCCAGGCGACGTCGTCCGTCGTGCCGTCGACCTCGGCGCGCAGCTCGCCGGCCTCGACGACGAGCGGGTAGCACAGCCGCACCGAGTGCATCAGGATCCCGCGCGCCCGGATGTCGAGCAGGTCGGACAGGATCGCCGGCTCCCCGGCGACCCGGACGGCGAGACCCGTCTCCTCCTGCAGCTCGCGCACGACCGCCTGCTCCGGGTGCTCGCCGTGCTCGACCCCGCCCCCGGGCAGCCACCACGTCCCCGGGAGGTCGGACCTGACGCCCGCGCGCGCCAGGAGCACGAGGCCCTCCCGTTCGACGAGGCCGTAGGCCGCGAGCCTGGTCACGTGCTGGATCTGCGCCACGACACGCGACCGTACTCCCCGCCTGCTCGGCACTTGTTCTAGTTGTTGGGTAACAAGTAGGCTGTTCGCATGCTCTGGACCATCGACCCGGCGCGCGACGAGCCGCTCTTCACGCAGATCGCCGCCCAGGTGCGCGCCGCCGTGTCCGCCGGCGAGCTGCACACGGGCGACCGGCTGCCGCCCGCACGCGTGCTGGCGAGCTCGCTCGACGTCAACGTGCACACCGTGCTGCGGGCCTACCAGGACCTGCGCGACGAGGGCCTGGTCGACCTGCGCCGCGGCCGCGGCGCGGTGATCTCCGCGCACCCCGACTACACCGCTCTCGCCGCGCCCGTCGCGGCCCTCGTCGACGCCGCCCGCACCGCCGGTGTGTCGCCGGCCGTCGCGGTCGCCCTGCTGCAGAACGCCTTCCACCAGAACCCGGAGGACTGACCCCCCATGACCGCGTTGGCCACCCCTGTCCGGACCCCGGTCCCCCACCGGCTCAGCTCGACGCTGCTCGGCCTCGTGCTGCCCGTCGCGCTCCTGGCGGGCAGCACGCTCGTCGCGCTCTCGTGGCGCGACGAGCTGCCGGACCCGGTCGCGACCCACTGGGGCACGGACGGCCCCGACGGGTTCTCCTCGTTCGGCGGGGCGCTCGCCCCGCTGCTGCTCGGGCTCGTGCTGTGCGTCGGCGCGTGGGCGATGGCGTTCTGGGCCGGCCGGGACGGCGCGATGCGCCGGATCGCCGTGGCGACCTCCGCCGGCCTGGGCACGCTGTTCGCGCTGATCCTGCTCGGCACGCTCTCGGCGCAGCGCGGGCTGGCCGACGCGGCCCAGGCGCCCGGCGTGGGCGGCACGATCGTGGGGGCCCTGCTCGGCGCGCTGGCCGTCGGCATCGCCGCGGCGCTGCTCGTCCCGCGTGACGCGCCGCTGCCGACCAGCGCACGCGTCGACCCCGACGCCCCGCGGGTGCCCCTGTCCGCCACGCAGCGCGCAGCGTGGAGCCGCACCGTCACGGCTCCCGCCGCGGTCGTGAGCGCCGTGGTCGCGATCACGGCGTCGGTCGTGCTCGTCGTCGCACTCGGCGCCTGGCCCGTGCTCGTCGTGCCCGTCATCCTCGCAGCGCTGCTCGCGGTGACGCTCGTGTGGCGCGTGACGGTCGACGACAAGGGCCTGCAGGCGCGCTCGCTCGTCGGCTGGCCGACGGTGCGGGTCCCCCTGGACGAGGTCGAGCGTGCCGCCGTCGTGGACGTCCGCCCGCTGCGCGAGTTCGGCGGCTGGGGCTACCGCCTCGGCCGCGGCGGGCGCTCGGCGCTCGCGCTGCGCGCCGGGCAGGCCGTCGAGGTGCACCGCACCGGCGGGCGTGTGCTCGTCGTGACGGTCGACGACGCCGCGACCGCGGCCGCGCTGCTCAACACGCTCGCGGACCGCGCACGCGCGTGAGAAGTACCGACCGGTAACCTGACCGCGCCGCAGGGCCTGCGGCGCGACGACGACGTCACTGGAGGCCGGGATGCGACTGGGCTACTCGCTGGGGTACTGGTCCGCGGGCCCGCCGCCCGGCGCGCTCGAGACCGTGATCGCCGCCGAGCGCCTCGGCTTCGACTCCGTGTGGACGTCCGAGGCGTACGGCTCGGACGCGTTCACGCCGCTCGCGTGGTGGGGGTCGCGCACGACGAGCGTGCGGCTCGGCACCGCGATCGCGCAGATCTCGGCCCGCACACCGACCGCCACGGCGATGGCCGCGCTCACGCTCGACCACCTGTCGGCCGGCCGGTTCGTGCTCGGGCTCGGCGCGTCCGGGCCGCAGGTGGTCGAGGGCTGGTACGGCCAGCCGTACCCGCGCCCGCTGGCCCGCACACGCGAGTTCGTCGCCGTCGTCCGCCAGGTCCTCGCGCGCGAGGCCCCGGTGGCGTACGACGGCGCGTTCTACCGCCTCCCGCTGCCGTCCGACGAGGGCATGGGCCTCGGCAAGGCCCTCAAGCCCACCGTGCACCCGCTACGTGCGGACCTGCCCATCCACCTGGCCGCCGAGGGGCCCAAGAACGTCGCTCTCGCGGCGGAGATCGCGGACGGCTGGCTGCCGATGTTCTACTCGCCGCGCATGGACGCCGAGTACCGCGCGCTGCTGGCCGACGGCTTCGCTGCACGGTCCGACGACCGCGACCCCGCGGGCTTCGAGGTCGTCGCGCCCGTGCCGGTGGTGCTCGGCGAGAGCATCGAGGCCGCGGCCGAGCAGATCCGCCCGTTCGTCGCGCTGTACGCGGGCGGGATGGGCGCCAAGGGCGCCAACTTCCACCGCAACGTGCTGGACCGGCTCGGGTACGCGCAGGTGTGCGACGAGATCCAGGCGCACTACCTCGCCGGCGACAAGGCGCGGGCGGCCGCGGCCGTGCCCGTCGAGCTCGTCCGGGACGTCGCGCTCGTCGGCACGCCCGACGACGTGCGCGCCCAGCTCCCCGCGTGGCGCTCGACCGCGATCACGACGCTCGTCGTCCAGGGCGACCCGCGCACGCTGCCGGCCGTCGCCGCCGTCCTGCAGGCCGACTGACGCGCCGCACGCGGGCTGGCCGGCGCGTCCGGCACACTCGACGCCGTGGACGACGCGTACCTGGAGGCCGTGCTCGACCTCGTCGCGACCATCCCCGCCGGCCGCGCGATGACGTACGGCACGGTGGCCGAGGTCGTGGCCGAGCGGTTCGTCGCCGCGGGTGAGCCCGCGCGCGGCGGGCCGCGTCAGGTCGGCCAGGTGATGGCACGCGCCGGCGGCGGCGTGCCGTGGTGGCGCGTGGTCAACGCCTCCGGTGCACCGCCGGCACGGCACCTGCAGCGCGCGCTCGTCGAGCTGCGCGCCGAGGGGACGTCCCTGGTCGCGGACGGCTCACGCGTCGCGCTGCGGCGTGCGATCTGGTTCCCCGACGACACCGCGGACGCCGCTCGATAAGGACGTGCCGACAGCCCCCCGGCCGGGCCACGATGTCTCCATGACGCCTCTGCCGCCCGGATACCGCACCGTCGCCGTCCCGCACGACCGCAAGCAGGAGTTCGTCGCCGTCGACCACCTCGCGTTCGCCTTCGAACCCGACGAGAAGACGAGCGAGATCGTCCCCGACCAGCTCCCCTGGGACCGCACCGCCGCGGTCGAGCGCCCCGACGGCACGTTGGCGGCCGTGCACGCGTCCTACGACTTCGACCTGCCCGTCCCCGGCGGCGAGGTCGCCTGCTCCGGCCTGACGTGGGTCGGCGTGCGACCCGACGAGCGCCGGCGCGGGCTGCTGTCCGCCATGATCGACTTCCACTTCGCCCGCTCGCTCGAGCGCGGCGAGCCCGTCTCGGCGCTGTTCGCCGCCGAGATGGCCATCTACGGGCGGTTCGGCTACGGCGCGGCCGCCCACGACGTGCGGGTCAAGATCCCGCGCGGCGCGAAGCTGCGCGACGTGCCGGGCAGCGAGTCGCTGACCGTGCGCTTCGACTCGGCCGACCCCGACAAGCACACCGACCTCGTGCACGCCGTGCACGTCGCGGCAGGCGCCGGGCGGCCGGGCTGGGTCACGCGCCCGACCGACGCGATGCGCCGCGGTCGCGTCGTGGACCCGCCCGCGTGGCGCGACGGCGGCGAGCCGCTGCGCATCGTCACGGTGCACGACGAGGCGGGCGATCCGCGCGCCTACGCGCTGCTGCGCCGCAAGGAGACGTGGGCCGACCCCGGGCCGCGCTACCCGGTGCTGATCCGGGAGGCCGTCGCGACCGACGCGGCCGCCGCGCACCGCCTGTGGTCGTTCGTGCTGGACCTCGACCTCACGGCCGAGGTCTCCAGCGGCATGCTCCCCGCCGACGACCCGCTGCTCGGGCTGCTCGTGGATCCCCGGGGTGCCGTCCCGCGCATCGCGGACAACATCTGGGTCCGCCTGCTCGACCTGCCCGCCGCGCTCACCGCGCGTCGGTACAGCGCGCCGGTCGACCTCGTCCTCGAGGTCACCGACGCGCGCCTTCCTGCCAACGCGGGCCGCTGGCGGCTCACGACCGGTGAGGCGGGCGCCGACGGCTACCCCGCCGAGGTGGCCACGACCGACGACGAGCCGGACCTGCGGCTCGACGTGCGTGAGCTCGGTGCCGCGTACCTCGGCGGGCGTTCGCTCGCCGCGCTCGCGAGCGCGGGCCTGGTCACCGAGGTGACCCCGGGCACCCTGCTGCCGGCGGCGGCGGCCTTCGGCTGGCCGCTCGCCCCCGTCTGCAGCTGGGTGTTCTGAGGCCCGCCGGACGCTGAGCGTCCGGGCCGCCCCCCGGCGTCAGCGCGCCTCGTACTCCGCGAGGAGGTCGATGCGGCGCTGGTGCCGGGGGTCGCCGCTGAACGGCTCGGCGAGGAACGCGTCGACCAGCTCGAGCGCCTCGTCGACCGAGTGCTGGCGAGCGCCGATCGCGATCACGTTCGCGTCGTTGTGCTGGCGCGCGAGGGTCGCGGTGGCCTGGTTCCACGCGAGCGCGGCGCGCACGCCGACGACCTTGTTCGCGGCGATCTGCTCGCCGTTGCCCGAGCCGCCGAGCACGACGCCGAGCGAGCCGGGCTCCGCGACGACGGCCTCGCCCGCGGCGAAGCAGAACGGCGGGTAGTCGTCCTGGGCGTCGTACTCGTGCGCGCCGTGGTCCACGACGTCGTGCCCTGCGGCCTGCAGGTGCTCGACGAGCGCGACCTTGAGCTCGAAACCGGCGTGGTCGGAACCGATGTGGATACGCATGGCCTCATCCTGCCGCACCTGCGCGGGTGCACCCGCCGTCGTCCGTAGGCTGTCGACATGACGCGAAGCGGCCTCGACCTGACCGACCTCGACCCGACCGTCCGCCCCCAGGACGACCTGTACCGGCACGTGAACGGGCGGTGGGCCGCCCAGCACGTCATCCCGGCCGACCGCGCGATGGACGGCACCTTCCGCGCGCTGCACGACGCGGCCGAGGAGCAGGTCCGCGACATCATCGCCGACCTCGGCGCGCAGGACGCCGAGCAGTCCGCGCAGGAGCAGTCGGCGGGTGAGCCCGGCACCGCGAGCGTCGGCGCCAAGATCGGCGCGGTGTTCGCAAGCTTCATGGACACCGACGCGATCGAGGCTGCGGGGACCGACCCGCTGCGCGCAGACCTCGCGCTCGTCGCCGGCGCCACCTCGCAGGCCGAGCTCACGGGCGTCCTCGGCGCGCTGCAGCGCACGGGTGCGGGCGGCGCGGTGGGCATGTGGGTCGACAACGACGCCGACGACCCCGAGCGGTACGTCGTCTACCTCAACCAGGGCGGCCTGGGCCTGCCGGACGAGGCGTACTACCGCGACGAGCAGTACGCCGCGGTGCTGGCGGCCTATGCCCCGCACGTCGCGCGCATGCTGCGGCTCGGCGGGGTCGCGACCGACGCGCAGCACGCGGACGAGCTCGCCGCGCGCGTCGTCGGCCTCGAGACGAAGCTCGCGGCCCACCACTGGGACGTCGTCAAGGACCGCGACGCGGACCTGACCTACAACCCGACGACGCTCGCGGACCTCACCACCAGCGCGCCGGGCTTCGACTGGCCCGTGTGGGCACAGGCGCTCGGGGCGCCGCAGGGCGCGCTCGAGCAGCTCGTCGTGCGTGAGCCCGACTTCGCACGTGGCTTCGCGCAGCTGTGGACCGACGCGCCGCTCGAGGACTGGCAGGCGTGGCTCTCGTACCACGTGATCAGCGACCGCGCGCCGTACCTGACGCAGGAGATCGTCGAGGCCAACTTCGACTTCTACGGCCGCACGCTCACGGGCGCCCAGGAGCTGCGCGACCGCTGGAAGCGGGGCGTCTCGCTCGTGCAGGGCGTGCTCGGCGAGGCCGTCGGCGAGGTGTACGTCGCGCGGCACTTCCCGCCGTCGCACAAGGAGCGCATGGACGAGCTCGTCGCGCACCTCGTCGAGGCGTACCGCGAGTCGATCACCGCGCTCGACTGGATGGGTCCGGACACGCGCGCCAAGGCGCTCGCCAAGCTCGACGCGTTCACGCCGAAGATCGGCTACCCGGCGAAGTGGCGCGACTACTCGGCGCTGCAGGTCACGGCCGGTGACCTCGTCGGGAACGTGCGCCGCGCGAACGCGTTCGAGCTCGATCGCGAGCTCGCGAAGATCGGCAAGCCGATCGACCGCGACGAGTGGTTCATGACCCCGCAGACGGTCAACGCCTACTACAACCCGGGCATGAACGAGATCGTCTTCCCCGCGGCGATCCTGCAGCCGCCGTTCTTCGACGCCGACGCCGACGACGCGGTGAACTTCGGGGCGATCGGCGCCGTGATCGGGCACGAGATCGGGCACGGGTTCGACGACCAGGGCAGCAAGTACGACGGGACGGGCCGCCTCGAGGACTGGTGGACCGCCGACGACCGCGCGGAGTTCGAGCGCCGCACGAGCGCGCTGATCGCGCAGTACGACGCGTTCTCCCCCACCCAGCTCGGCGGGTCGCACCGCGTGAACGGCGCGCTGACGATCGGCGAGAACATCGGCGACCTGGGCGGGCTGTCCATCGCGCTCAAGGCCTACCGGATCGCGCTGGGACGCCCGCTCGAGGAGGCCCCCGTCATCGACGGGCTCACGGGTGTGCAGCGGTTCTTCCTGGGCTGGGCCCAGGCGTGGCGCACCAAGGGCCGCGACGAGGAGGTCATCCGCCGCCTCGCGACCGACCCGCACGCGCCCGACGAGTTCCGCTGCAACGGGGTGGTACGCAACGTCGACGAGTACTACGCGGCGTTCGACGTCCAGCCGGGCGACGCCCTGTACCTGGCGCCGCAGGAGCGCGTGCGCATCTGGTGAGGTGTCGCCGGCGGGAGCTGCCCGGCCCTCGGGTCAGGGCAGCTCTCGCCAGGAGGCACGCGCGAGGACGAAGCCGACGCCCTGGTCGTCGGTGCACGTCACGCCGTTGGTCGCGCTCGAGCAGGTGTAGGCGCCCGAGGTGACCTGAGAGCCGTACTCGAGGACGGGCACGTCGTCGCCCGCCACCGCGGGGGCCGGGCCGTTGACGCAGTCGAACGCGAACCCGTCGGCGTTGAGCACGAGCACGTGCCCGGTGTCGCCGTCGCACCCGGCGACGGCCGGGGGCCTGTAGGTAAAGCTCGCGATCGTGCAGGTCACGCCGCCCGGGGCGAGCGTGCACGCGATGTTTCCGCTCGGCAGCCGGAAGCTCACCGGCTCGGTCGAGGGCGCGGTCGGGCCCTGCACCTGGACGGTGGGCGACGCGGAGGGGCCGGCCTGGTCGTCGGTGCCGGAACCGCCCGCGAGGCGGCCGACGACGAGCACGAGCAGCACGACCACGAGGACGGCGTCGACGGCCATCCACGTCCGGATCGTCCGCTGCGTCGCCATCGCCTGTGCCTCCTGTGGTGTGCGCACGTGGCCCGCGCGCGTTCGTCGCAGCGCCGACGGCCCGCCGGTGCGGGACGTGCCGGGACAGCATCACACCACCGGCACGGGGCGTGCCAGTCGCGCTGGTCGGGGCGCTCGGCGCACCCCGACCAGCCGACGCGTCAGAGGATCGGGCCGGAGGTCCGCGTGCGCTTGAGCTCGTAGAAGCCCGGCACGCGCGTCATGAGCACGAGCCCGTCGAACAGGTCGAGCGCGGCCTGACCGGTCGGCGCGGGCGTCACCACGGGACCGAAGTAGCCGACGCCGTCGATCGCGACGACGGGCGTGCCCACCTCGTCGCCGACGAGCGCGATCGCCTCACCGTGCGACGCGCGCAGCAGGTCGTCGACGTCCGTGGTCCCGCCGACCGCGGCGAGCTCGGCGGGCAGCCCGACCTCCTCGAGCGACTCGGCGATGATCGCCGCGGTGTCGCTGCGACCGCCCGGGTGGCGGCGCGTGCCCATCGCGTCGTACAGCGGCTTGATCACGGTGTCGCCATGGTCGCGCGCGGCCGCGACGATCACGCGCACCGGCGCCCAGGACTCGTCCATGAGCCGCCGGTAGTTCTCGGGCAGGTCGCGGCCCTCGTTGAGCACCGAGAGGCTCATGACGTGCCAGCGCACCTCGACGTCGCGCTGGGCGGCGACCTCGTCGATCCAGCGGGACGTCATCCACGCCCAGGGGCAGGCGGGGTCGAACCAGAAGTCGACGACGGGCGTGACGCTCACAAGGTCTCCGTTCGCAGCAGCTCGATCGCGCGCAGACGCGGCGCGGCCGGCGATCGCCGGTCGTCAGCCACAATCGCGCACGTGCCGCGGGCATTCCCGCCGCCTCACCGGGCGAGACGCCGCGCCGGGTCCGCGCGTGCACGCGTGGGATGATCGGCGCACGGCCCGAACCGGGGCCGTGCGCAGCTTGCACCCCGAGCGAAGGAGCACCCGTGCCCGCCGAGAACCTCACGCGAGCCGAGGCGCGCGACCGCGCCGCGACCGTCACGACGCACACGTACGACGTGACGCTCGACCTGACGACCGGCCCGACGACGTTCTCGTCCCGGACGGTCCTGCGGTTCTCGGCCATCCCCGGCTCGAGCACGTTCGTCGACCTCATCGCGCCGACGGTCCACGAGATCACGCTCAACGGCAGCGCGCTGGACCCCGCGCAGGTGTTCGCCGAGTCCCGCATCCAGCTCGACGGCCTCGCGGCCGAGAACGAGCTCGTCGTGGTCGCGGACTGCGCGTACATGAACACCGGCGAGGGCCTGCACCGGTTCGTCGACCCGGTCGACGACGAGGTGTACCTCTACTCGCAGTTCGAGGTCGCGGACTCGCGCCGCGTGTTCGCGGTGTTCGAGCAGCCCGACCTCAAGGCGGCCTTCACGTTCACGGTCACGGCCCCGGCGCACTGGGTCGTCGTGTCGAACTACCCGCAGGTCGGCGACCCCGTCCCGGTCCCCGACGGCGTGAACCGCAACGGCGGGCGCGACGAGGGCACGGCCACGTGGACCTTCGAGACCACGCCGCTCCTGTCGTCGTACGTGACCGCCGTGGTCGCCGGGCCGTACCACCACGAGCACGGCTCGCTCACGAGCTCCGACGGTCGCGAGATCCCGCTCGGCGTGTACTGCCGCGGGTCGCTCGCGCAGTACCTCGACACCGACGAGATCCTCGACGTCACGCGCCGCGGCTTCGCGTTCTACGAGGAGAAGTTCGCGGCGCCCTACCCGTTCGCGAAGTACGACCAGCTCTTCGTCCCCGAGTTCAACGCGGGTGCGATGGAGAACGCCGGCGCGGTCACGTTCCTCGAGGGCTACGTGTTCCGCTCCAAGGTCCCCGAGGCGACCGTCGAGCGCCGCGCGGTGACGATCCTGCACGAGCTCGCGCACATGTGGTTCGGCGACCTGGTGACCATGCGCTGGTGGGACGACCTGTGGCTCAACGAGTCGTTCGCGGAGTACGCCTCGACGCTCGCGACCGCGCAGGCCACGCGGTGGACGAACGCGTGGACCACGTTCTCCTCGCTCGAGAAGTCGTGGGCCTACCGGCAGGACCAGCTGCCGTCGACGCACCCGATCGTCGCCGACATGCGCGACCTCGAGGACGTCGAGGTCAACTTCGACGGCATCACCTACGCCAAGGGCGCGAGCGTGCTCAAGCAGCTCGTCGCGTGGGTGGGCCAGGACGAGTTCTTCGCGGGCGTCCAGGCGTACTTCGCCAAGCACGCGTGGGGGAACACCGAGCTGCGCGACCTGCTCACCGAGCTCGAGGCGACCTCAGGCCGCGACCTGTCGCCGTGGTCCGCACTGTGGCTCGAGAAGGCGGGCGTGACGCTGCTGCGCCCCTCGATCGAGGTCGACACGCACGGCATCGTCACGTCGTTCGCGATCCTCCAGGAGGTCCCCGCCGAGCACCCCGTCCAGCGGCCGCACCGCATCGCCGTGGGCGGGTACGACCTGGTGGACGGCCGGCTGGTCCGGACGCAGCGCGCCGAGCTCGACATCGACGGGCCGCGCACCGAGGTCCCCGCGTTCCTCGGCAACCAGCGCCCGCTGCTGGTCCTGGTGAACGACGACGACCTCGCCTACGCCAAGATCCGGCTCGACGAGCTGTCGCTGTCCGCGGCGATCGAGCACCTGTCCGACTTCGACGACTCGCTGCCCCGGACGATCATCTGGGCCGCGGCGTGGGACGCGACGCGCGACGGCGAGACGCCGGGCCGCGACTACGTCGACCTGATCCTGGGCAACCTCGCGCACGAGACCGACTCGACGGTCGTGCTCGTCCTGCTGCGCCAGCTGACGACGACGCTCGACCTCTACGTCGCGCCCGAGCACCGCGAGGCGACCGCGCTGGCCGCCGCCGACCGCCTGCTCGAGCTCGCCCGCGGCGCGGCCGCAGGCTCCGACCTGCAGCTCCAGCTCGTCAAGGGCTTCGCCGCGCGCGCCACGACCGCCGAGCACCTCGACGCGGTCGCCGACCTGCTCGACGGCCGGACCTCGTTCGAGGGCCTGACGATCGACACCGACCTGCGCTGGGAGCTGCTGACCGCGCTCGTGGCCGGCGGACGCGCCGACGAGACGCAGATCGCCGCGCAGCTCGCGGACGACCCCACGGCGACCGGCGAGCGCGCCGCCGCCACAGCCCGGGCCGCGATCCCCACCCCTGCCGCGAAGTCGGCGGCGTGGGCGGCAGCCGTCGAGAGCGACCTGCCCAACGCGATCCAGGTCGCCACGATCGCGGGCCTGACCCGCGTGCGCGACCGGGGGCTGCTGCTGCCGTTCGTCGGCCCCTACTTCGACGCGCTGACGACCGTGTGGGAGGACAAGACCAACGAGATCGCCCAGAACGTCGTCGTGGGCCTCTACCCCACGACGCTCGCGGACGACGAGCGGGCCGACGTGCTCGCGCACACCGACGCGTGGCTCGAGTCGCACGTCGACGCCCCGCCCGCGCTGCGCCGTCTCGTCATCGAGTCGCGCGACGGCGTGCGCCGCGCGCTCGCGGCGCAGGAGGCCGACCGCCGCCGCGCCTGACCGCAGGGTGACCCTGCCTGGCCGGGCCTGAAGCAGCACGCTCGGGCCCGGCCGGCCCGGCACAGCGGCAGGACCATCGTCGGGCGGGGGTCCGGCGACCCAGCCTCAGGAGTCGAGGACCGCCGCGAGGCTGCGCAGGCGCGCGTTGGCGAACAGGTCGTCGACGAGCACGACCTGCCCGACCGAGTCCGCGAGCGGCACCTTCCAGTTGGGGTACTCCTGGTCCGTCCCGGGCTGGTTCTGCGCGCGCCGCTCCCCGACCGCGTCGGCGAGCGCGACGCCGACGAGAACCGACGGGGTCGCCATCACGTAGCGGTGCAACGCCTCGACGACCTCCCGCTCGGACGGGTCGGGCCCGAGCAGGCCGCGCGAGCGCAGCGCGGCGAGCATCCGGTCACGCTCGGCCTCGGCCTGCGCGCGGACCACCGCCACGGGATCCGTGAGCAGACCCAGCCGCTCACGGATCGCGACGTGCTCGCCCGCGAGGTACCCCGCCGAGGGCGGCAGGTCGTGCGTCGTGACCGTGGCCAGGACGAGCCGGCGGTAGTGCTCGGCGGGCAGCGGCTGGCCGTCGGGACCGTTCTCGAACCAGAGCACGGACGTGCCGAGGATGCCCCGCTCGGACAGGTAGTCGCGCACCCACGGCTCGACCGTGCCCAGGTCCTCGCCGATCACGATCGCGCCGGCACGGCGCGCCTCGAGCGCGAGGATCCCGACGAGTGCCTCGTGGTCGTAGCGGACGTACGCGCCGTCGCCCGGCGCGGCGCCGGTGGGGATCCACCACAGCCGGAACAGGCCGATCACGTGGTCGATGCGGATCGCGCCCGCGTGGCGCAGCACGGTGCGGAGCATGTCGCGGTACGGCGCGTAGCCCGCGCGCGCGAGCTCGTCGGGCCGCCACGGCGGCTGGGACCAGTCCTGGCCCTGCTGGTTGTACATGTCCGGAGGCGCACCGACGGTCGCGCCGCGCGCGAGCACGTCGCCGAGCGACCAGACGTCCGCACCCGCGGGGTGCACGCCGACGGCGAGGTCGTGCATGATCCCGATGCTCATGCCGCCCTCGCGGGCCGCCCGCTGCGCCGCCGCGAGCTGCTCGTCGGCCACCCACTGCAGCCAGACGTGGAAGTCCACCCGGTCCGCGAGCGCCTCCGCCTCGGCTGCCACCGCCGGCGACGCCGGGTCCGCGAGCTCGGGCGGGATCGTCTCGCTGCCGTACTTCTCCGCGAGCGCGCACCACAGCGCGAACGTCCGCAGCCCGGGTCCCTGCTCCGCGACGAACGCGGCGAGCTGGGCCTCGCGCGGCTGCGACCGCGGGTGGGCGAAGATCACGTCGAGTGCGGTGCGCTTGGCGGTCCACGCCGCGTCGCGGTCGATCGGGCCGGCCTCGAGGTCGAGCGGGAGCACGGACTCGGCGGCCCACTCGACGAGCGCGCGGTCGGCAGCGGTGAGGTAGGCGGCCTCGGGGACCGCCTCGGGCCGCACGTAGATCGGGTTGACGAACCGTCGGGTGCTCGGCAGGTACGGCGAGGGCGTGAGCGGCGCGACCGGCTCGGCCGCGTGCAGCGGGTTGATGAGCAGGAAGTCGGCGCCGGTCTCGCGCGCCGCGAGCCAGCCGAGGTCCGCGAGGTCCGCGAGGTCGCCCACGCCCCACGAGCGCCGCGACCGCACCGAGTAGAGCTGCGCCATGTAGCCCCAGGCGCGTCCGTCGCGCAGCCCGGCGGGCAGCTCGAGCCGGTCGGGCGTCACGACGACGACGCCGCGCGCGGCCGCGCTCGGTCCGGTCGCGTGGATCGAGTGCCAGCCCAGCGGCAGGTCGCCGGGGATCACGAAGGTCGCGCGCCCGACCTGCCGGCCGTCGACCGTGCGGGGCTCGACGTACACGTCCGCCTGCCCCAGGTCGCGCCGACCGCCGCCCGCCTCGGCGTCCAGCTCGAGCCAGACGTGCACCGGGTCGCCGTGCGTGACGTGCACCGGCACGTGCTGCTCCCGCCCGGCGCGCACCACGGTCGTGGGCGGCACGACGCGCCGCCACGGCATGTCGTCGACGTGCGCGAGCGCGAGGTCGATCCGCTCGGGCGAGCTCGCGTCGACCCCCAGGGCCGCGAGGACCGCGCGCAGCGTCGCCGACGAGGCGCGCCGCAGGTCACCGTGGAACCCCCAGTGGTCGGGCACGACCCCGTGCGCGGCGGCGAGCCGCAGGAGCGCGTCGGAGGGTGCCGGGGAGTCGTCGACCACACGACGATCCTGCCAGAGCCGTCCGCGCGCGGCGCGGGCCCCGTGCCGGGACCGTGCGAGTCTCGCTCGGGCGGCCGTGCGGACGGTCGCGCACCGTCGCTCGTCGTAACCTTGCGGACCATGACGCCTCCCGCGACGTACCCGGCCGCGCACCGCGACGACCACCGCGACGAGCTGCACGGCCGCACCGTGGCCGACCCCTACCGCTGGCTCGAGGACGCCGATGCCGTGGCGACCCAGGCCTGGTCCCGGGCGCAGGACGAGCTGTACGCGCAGTACCGCGCGACGCAGGTCGCGCAGGGTTCACCGTTCGCCACCGAGGCGCTGACCGCACGCCTGCAGCAGCTGCTCGGCGCCGGGTTCGTGGGCGCTCCGGCGTGGCGCGGCGAGCGACGGTTCTTCTCGCGGCGCGCGGGCGACCAGGAGCACGCGGTCGTGGTCGTCGTCGAGCCCGGTCCGGGCGCGACGGACGCGACCGGGGCGCCGGCCGCCGAGGTCGAGCGCGTGCTCGTCGACCCGATGGCCCTCGACCCGGCCGGCACGACCACGCTCGACGCGTGGCAGCCGTCCAAGGAGGGCTCGCTGCTGGCGTTCCAGACGTCCACGGGCGGCACCGAGGAGTCGGTGCTGCGCGTGCTGGACGTCACCACGGGGGAGGTCGTGGACGGGCCGATCGACCGCGCGCGCTACTCCCCCGTCGCGTGGCTGCCCGGCGGCGAGGCGTTCTTCTACGTGCGCCGGCTCGCACCCGAGCTGCTGCCGGACGACGAGCGCCAGTACCACCGCCGCGTGTGGCTGCACCGCGTGGGCACACCCGCCGAGCAGGACGTCGAGGTGTTCGGCGACGGCCTGGACCTGACGAACTACTACGGCGTGTCCGTCTCGCGCGACGGGCGCTGGCTCGTCGTGTCCGCGTCGGCCGGGACCGCGCCACGCAACGACGTGTGGATCGCGGACCTGCACGCCTCGCCCGCGCACGCCCCGGTCTTCGTCGACGTCGCGGTCGGGCTCGACGCGCGCAGCGGCGCGTGGGTCGGCCGGGACGGCCGCCTGTACGTGCACACCGACCTCGACGCCCCGCGCGGCCGCGTCGTCGTCACGGACCCGACGGAGCCCGGCGTGACGCACTGGCGCACGCTCGTCGCACAGGACGAGACCGCGGTGCTCGAGGACGTCGCGTTCACCGACGGCGGGGGCGACGACACCACGCCCCGGCTGCTCCTGGCGTCCTGGCGGCGTCACGCGGTCTCCGAGATCACCGTGCACGACCCCGCGACGGGCGAGCGCCTGCCCGACGACGCCGGCCGTGTCGCACTGCCGGGGCTCGGGTCCGTCTCGGGCCTGATGACCCGTCCCGAGGGCGGACCCGACGTGTGGTTCTCCTACACCGACCACACCACCGTCCCCCGCGTGCACCGGTTCGACGCCACGACGCGCGAGGTGACGCTGTGGGCCGCGGCGCCCGGCGTCGTCGCGGACGTGCCGGACGTGCGCGTGCGCCAGGTCGCCGTGTCCTCGCCCGACGGGACGGTCGTGCGCGCGTTCGTCGTGGCGCGCGCGGACCTCGTGGACGACGACGGACGCCCGACGGGCCCGCGCCCGACGATCCTGTACGGCTACGGCGGCTTCCAGATCTCGCTCGACCCGGCGTACTCGGCGAGCACGCTCGCGTGGGTCGAGGCGGGCGGCGTGTACGTCGTGGCGAACCTGCGCGGCGGCGGCGAGGAGGGCGAGGACTGGCACCGCGCGGGGATGCGCGAGCACAAGCAGAACGTGTTCGACGACTTCCACGCCGTGGCGCAGGCGCTCGTCGCCGAGGGCTGGACCACGCCCGCGCAGCTCGCGTGCTGGGGCGGGTCCAACGGCGGCCTCCTGGTGGGCGCCGCCCTCACGCAGCGGCCGGACCTGTTCGCGGCGGTCGTGTGCTCGGCGCCCCTCCTCGACATGGTCCGCTACCAGCGTTTCGGCCTGGGCGTGACGTGGACCGAGGAGTACGGCGACGCCGACGACCCGACCGAGCTCGGCTGGCTGCTCGGCTACTCGCCCTACCACCACGTGACCGACGGCACCGCGTACCCCGCGACCCTGTTCACGGTCTTCGAGGGCGACACGCGCGTCGACCCGCTGCACGCGCGCAAGCTCGCGGCCGCGCTGCAGCACGCGACGTCCGCGCCGTGGCAGGACGCCCCCGTGCTGGTGCGGCGCGAGACCGGGGTCGGGCACGGCGGTCGCGCGCTGTCGCGCACGATCGGGCTCAGCGTCGAACAGCTCCAGTTCGTCGGGCGTCAGACCGGTCTGGTCGACGCGGCCGCCCTCGTCGGGCCGTCCGTGCTCGGCGGCGACGAGGTGCTCGTCGGGCAGGAGGCACGATGAGCGCCCTGTGGGCGGGCGTCGTCGGCGAGCCCGCGCCGTCCCCCAGCGGGACCACCGACCCCGTCGCCCCTCCGGCTGAGCTCTCGCCGGCCGCGTGGTGGGACTGGCTCACGGGCGTGCCGCTCACGATCCTCGTGATCGTCGTGGTCAGCTCGCTCGTGCTGATGCTGCTGCGCGCAGCGATCCGGCGGGTGACCGAGCACATCGCGGAGGGCACCCCGGTGACCGAGCGCGGGGTGCTCAAGCCGCTCGGCGGGTCCGGCGTCGGCCAGACGCTGCTCAAGGTCGACCCGCTCGCGACGGCCCGTCGCGCGCAGCGCGCCCGGACGCTCGGCTCGGTCCTGCGCTCGTCCGCCGCGGTCCTCGTCGGCGCGATCGCCGTCTTCCTGATCCTCGACACGCTCGGCGTGAACATCGCGCCGTTCGTCGCCTCGGCAGGCATCGTCGGGCTCGCGCTGGGCTTCGGGGCGCAGAGCCTCGTCAAGGACTTTCTCACCGGCATGTTCATGCTGCTCGAGGACCAGTACGGCGTCGGGGACGTGGTGGACGTGGGCCCGGCCACCGGCACGGTCGAGGCCGTCACGCTGCGGATCACCAAGGTCCGCGACGGCGACGGCACGCTCTGGTACGTCCCGAACGGGACGATGGTGCGCGTCGGGAACAAGACGCAAGGCTGGTCGACCGCGGTCGTCGAGATCGACGTGGACTACTTCGCCGACCTGGACCAGGTGCAGCAGCTGCTCGAGCAGGCCGCGGCGCAGGTCGCGGCCGACCCTCAGGTCGGACCGGCCGTGCAGGGCGCGCCGACCATCACGGGCATCGAGCGGCTCACCGCCGAGGCGATCACGCTGCGCATGCGGCTGCGCACGACCCCGGCCCGCCAGTGGGAGGTCGCGCGGGCGCTGCGCGCCGCGGCGCGCCGGGTGCTCGAGGAAGCCGACGTCCCGCTCGCGGGTCAGCGCGACGCGCTCGCGACGCACCGCGCGTCACGTGCCACCCCGGACCCGTCCGTGGACGGCGCCGGGCGCGACCCGCAGGACCCGTCGAGCGAGGACGGACCGCGCGATCCGCAGGAGCGGTCCGCCGACGACGCACCGCGCGACCCGCACGACACCCCGCTCGACGACGCGCTGCGCACGCCGCGCCAGGACCCGCCGGCGAGCTGAGGTCTCGCCGGTCCAGCCGACGGGGGTCAGTTCCAGGTGACGGGGGTCAGCTCCAGGTGAGGAGCGGGTCTCCCGCGCTCACGCGGTCGCCCGCGGCGGCGTCGAGACGGATCGCGGCCGGGTCGGCCTGCAGCGCGACGACGGGGCAGATCGTCGACATGCCGGACGCGGCGACGTCGACCGGCGAGAACGTGAGGAGCCTCTGCCCGGCCGTGACGGTCTCGCCGCGCTGCACGAGCAGCTCGAATCCGAGGCCCGCGAGGCTCACCGTGTCGATGCCCAGGTGCACGAGCACCGAGCGCTCGGCGTCGACCTCGAGCGCGAACGCGTGCGGGTGCAGCGCACCGATCACGCCGTCGCACGGCGCGACCACGTCGAGCCGTGCGACGTGGTCGGGCAGGATCGCGATGCCCGGCCCGACGATCTGCTCGGCGAACACCGGGTCGGGGACCTGACCGATCGCGTGCACGACCCCGGGCACGGGCGCGAGGATGCGCAGCTCGCTCATCGACGTGGGTGGGCGGGCCGGTGCCCGGTCAGCGCAGCGAGTCGAGCTCGGCAGCGAGGTTGTCGGCCTCCGGGCCGACGATCACCTGCACGATGCGACCCGAGCGCACGACGCCGAACGCGCCGGAGGCCTTGAGCGCCTGCTCGTCGACGAGCTGGGCGTCGCTGACCTCGACCCGCAGGCGCGTGATGCACGGCTCGAGGTCGACGACGTTCCCGTCGCCGCCCAGCGCCGCGAGGATCTGCTCTGCCTTGCTCAATGCGACTCCCGCTCTGCTCCGCTCCGGGCGCGTGCGCCTGGAGCTGCCCTGCGCGACCTGGCCGTCGCAGCACCACCAGCCTAACGCTCAGCCCGCCCGCCGCCCCCCGCGTGTCCGGGTGGCGGCGGTGGTCGGCGGCGGGCCACACTGCGAGCACCACGACACGGAGGTCGCAGCACGTGAGTACCACCCCGTCCCCCACGGTGCTCCAGGGCCTGGGGGTCAGCCCCGGTCGGGTCGTCGCGCCCGCCGTGCTGATGCCCCCGCCGGTCACCGAGCCGCCGTCCGGACGGCGGCTCCCGCCGAGCGACGACCACCGCGCCGCCGCGGACCGCATCGCGCTCGCCTCCGAGCGCGTACGCGCCGCGCTGGACGCGGCCGCCGACGGAGCCGAGGGCGACGCGGCCGACGTGCTGCACGCGACCGCCGCGATCGCCGCGGACCCGACGCTCGTCGCCGACGCCGTGCAGCGCGTCATGCAGGACCACCTCGTGCCCGAGCGCGCGGTGTGGGAGGCCGCCGAGGAGGTCGCGGCGCAGTTCGAGGCGCTCGGCGGGCTGTTCGCCGAGCGCACGCGCGACATCCACGACGTGCGCGACAGGCTCGTCGCCGACCTCACAGGTCGCCCCGCGCCCGGGATCCCGCAGCGCGACGAGCCGTTCGTCCTCGTCGCGGTCGACCTCGCCCCCGCCCTGGTGGCGACGCTCGACACGGCCCGGGTGCTCGCGATCGCCACGTCCGCGGGCGGCCCGACCGCGCACACGGCGATCCTCGCGCGGGCCCGGGGCATCCCGGCCGTCGTCGCCGCACGCGGTCTGGACGCCCAGGTCACCGACGGCGACCTGCTCGTCGTGGACGGCGGCGCGGGCACCGTCACGCTGCACCCCGACGACGACCAGGTCGCGCGGGCCAAGGCCCTCGCGGCGGTGGCACGCACGTTCGACGGCGACGGTCGGACGGCCGACGGGCGCCGCGTCGAGCTGCTCGCCAACGTGGGCGCACCCCCGGACGCCGCCGACGCCGCGGCCGCCGGCGCGCAGGGCGTGGGCCTGTTCCGCACGGAGTTCGAGTTCCTGGACCGGGACGAGGCGCCGAGCATCGACGAGCAGGTGGCCGCCTACCGCCAGGTGTTCGCCGCGTTCGCGGGCCGCAAGGTCGTGATCCGGACGCTCGACGCGGGCGCCGACAAGCCCTTGCCGTTCCTCACGGCCGACGACGAGGCGAACCCGGCACTCGGCGTCCGCGGCCTGCGCACGGCCGCGACGCACCCGGAGGTGCTCGAGGACCAGCTCACGGCCATCGCCCGCGCGGCGGCGGCCGAGACCGCCGACGTGTGGGTCATGGCGCCCATGGTCGCGACCGTCGCGGAGACCGAGGACTTCGTGGCCCGCTGCGCGCAGCACGGCCTGACCACAGCGGGTGTCATGGTCGAGGTGCCGAGCGCCGCGCTGGTCGCCGACCGGATCCTGGCGCACGCGGCGTTCGCGAGCATCGGCACCAACGACCTCACGCAGTACGCCATGGCCGCCGACCGCCTGCTCGGCGCCGTCGCGCACCTGTCCGACGCGTGGCACCCCGCGGTGCTGCGCCTGGTCGCCGAGACGTGCCGCGGCGGCGCGGCCCAGGGCCGGCCCGTGGGCGTGTGCGGCGAGGCCGCGGCCGTGCCGGCGCTCGCCGTCGTGCTCGTCGGGCTCGGGGTCTCGTCGTTGTCCATGACGCCGCGCGCGATCGCGGACGTCGCGGCGGTCCTGCAGACGACGACGTACGACGAGTGCGTGCGCCTCGCGACGCTCGCGCTCGCGGCCGAGTCCGCGGCCGACGCGCGCGAGACGGTGCGCGCGGCGCTCCCGGTGCTCGCCGAGCTCGGCCTGTAGCGCTGGGTGCGACCTCACACCCGGGGCCGTCCGACGGCGGCCGCCCGCGTGTGAGGATGGCTCGGTGAGACCGGACTCCTTCTACGCGGCCGTGGGCGGCCACGAGACGTTCGTCGCACTCGTCGCGAAGTTCTACGAGGGTGTGGCCACCGACCCCCTGCTCAAGCCCATGTACCCCGAGGAGGACCTGGGCCCGGCCCAGGACCGTCTGACGGCGTTCCTCGAGCAGTACTGGGGCGGCCCGACGACCTACTCGCAGGAGCGGGGCCACCCGCGCCTGCGGATGCGGCACGCGCCGTACAAGGTCAACCCGGCCGCGCGCGACCGGTGGCTCGCGCACATGCGCACCGCGGTCGACTCGCTCGACCTGGCGCCGCTGCACCGCGCCGAGCTGTGGGACTACCTCGAGCGCGCGGCCCACTCGATGATCAACACGTTCGATGAGTGAGGCTCGTGAGAGTGTGCGGGGCATGACGACGCCCGACCCCACGACCGTGGTCCTCGACGCCCTGCGCCTGCAGCCGGACGCGACCGACCCGGACCGGTTCACGGGGACGAGCCTGCCGCAGCCGCACGGCCGTGTGTTCGGCGGCCAGGTGCTGGCCCAGACGCTGCTCGCGGCCGGCGCGACCGTCGAGGGCGACCGTCTGCCGCACTCGCTGCACGGCTACTTCCTGCGCGCGGGCGTGATCGAGGAGCCGATCACGTTCGCCGTCGAGCGGTTGCGCGACGGTCGCTCGTTCTCGGCCCGCCGCACGCACGCGCTGCAGCGCGGGGAGCCGATCCTGTCGATGACCGCGTCGTTCCAGGTCGAGCAGGACGGCATCGAGTACGCCGAGGAGATGCCTCACGACGTCCCGGCCCCCGAGGACGTGCGCTCGGTGTTCGACGTGCTCGGCCCGATCGACCACCCGGTCGCTCGCTTCTGGTCGCAGGAGTCGGCGTTCGACGTGCGGCACGTCGAGGGTGCGCTCTACCTGGGTCCGGCCCCCGAGCGCACGGGCCGGCAGATGGTGTGGATCCGCGCGCGCTCGCCCCTGCCCGACGACCAGCTGCTGCACCGCGCGTTGCTCGCCTACGCGTGCGACCAGGTGATGCTCGAGCCCGTGCTGCGCCGTGCGGGCCGCTCGTGGGTCACCCCCGGGATGGCGATCGCGAGCCTCGACCACGCGATCTGGTGGCACCGCGACGTCCGCGTCGACGACTGGCTGCTGTACGTGCAGTCGACCCCCGGCGCGCAGGGTGGTCGTGGGCTGGGTGCGGCGCGCGTGTTCACGCGGGACGGCATCCTCGTCGCGTCGATCGCCCAGGAGGGCATGATCCGGGTCCCCTGAGGCTGCGTCGCAGGGCCGCGGAACCCGCCCCCACCTGCGACGTTCCTCACCTTCCGGACGTAGCGCGCGTTCGACGCGCGCACCGGCCCGCGGTGCCGCATGCTGCGGTCCATGCCGTCGCTCCGTCCGTCGTTGACCCGTGCCCTCCTGATCCTCGTGGCGATCGTCGCCTGGCTCCTGATCGGCTCCCTCGGTGGCGCCGCCCAGGGCAAGCTGTCGCAGGTCCAGACGAACGACGCCGCCGCGTTCCTGCCGTCGTCGGCCGAGTCGACGCTCGCCGCCGAGGCGAGCCGGGAGTTCGTCGAGTCCCCCGCGTTACCCGCGCTCGTCGTCCTGACCCCGCAGGACGGTGGCCCGGTCTCCGACGAGCAGGTCGCGGCGGTGACCGAGGTCGCGCAGTCGTTCCCCGACCACGCCGTGCCCGGCACCGACGAGACGTGGGCGGACTACCTGACCGCCGAGCCCGTGGTCACGCCCTCGCAGGACGGCGAGGCCCTGCTCGTCATCTACTCGCTCGACGCGGACCGCGCCGAGGACCTCATCGGCGACGAGGAGTCCGTCACCAACGCGTTCGTCACCGACCTGCGCGCGACGCTGCTGGACGAGCTCGGCGCGAGCGCCGACTCCACCGGCGAGCTCGGCCTCAACGCCTGGGTCACGGGCCCTGCGGGCTTCGTCGCCGACCTGGTGACCGCGTTCGGCGGCATCGACGGCGTCCTGCTGATCGTCGCGCTCGTCGCGGTCCTGCTCATCCTCGTCGTGGTCTACCGCTCTCCCCTGCTGCCGCTCGTCGTGATCCTCACCGCCGTCTTCGGCCTGTGCCTGGCGGGGCTCGTCGTGTACACCCTCGCGGACGCGGGCACGATCGTGCTCAACGGGCAGGCGCAAGGCATCCTGTCGATCCTGGTCGTGGGCGCGAGCGTCGACTACGCGCTGCTGCTGGTGGCTCGCTACCGCGAGGAGCTGCGGCACGCCGAGCACCCTGCGGAGGCGATGCGGCGTGCGTGGCGCGCGTGCCTCGAGCCGATCGCGGCGTCCGCCGGCACCGTCATCGCCGGTGTGCTGTGCCTCCTGCTCTCGGACCTCGGCTCGAACCGGAGCCTCGGACCGGTCGCGGCGATCGGCATCGCGTCCGCACTGCTCGCCGCCCTGACGCTGCTCCCCGCGATCCTGCTGGTCGCGGGTCGGCGCTCGCGCGGCTTCTTCTGGCCGCGCGTCCCGCGCCCGGCCGCCGCCGACGCCCCCGCCGCGCCGGACGTCACCACGCAGGGCGCGGGCGGGCTGTGGGGGCGCCTGGCCCGGTGGGTCGCGCACCGCGCGCGGCGGGTGTGGGTGGTGACCGCGGTCGTGCTGCTCGGGTTCGCGGCGTTCCTGCCGACGTTCGACGCGTCCGGCACGAGCGACTCCGACGTCTTCCGCACCGAGGTCGACGCGGTGACCGGCGAGCAGGTGCTCGCCGAGCACTTCCCCGCGGGTGCGGTCCAGCCGATCACGGTCATCGTGCCGGAGGCGGACGCGACCGCGGTGAGCGAGGCGGTCGCCGCGGTCGAGGGCGTCGAGGCCGTCGCGCCGTACACCGGCGCCCCCGCGGGTGCGCCCGGCAGCGGCGACGCGCCGCCGCTCGTCGTCGACGGCGACATCCGGCTCGACGTGACCACGACCGCCCCGTCCGACACCGTCGAGGCGCAGGACACCGTGCGCGACGTGCGCACCGTGGCGCACGCGACGTCGCCCGACGCGCTCGTGGGTGGCGCAGCGGCCGAGAAGGTCGACACGATCGACGCCGCGCAGCGCGACCTGCAGGTGATCGTGCCGATCGTGCTCGTCGTGATCGTCCTGATCCTCATGCTGCTGCTGCGCTCGGTCGTAGCCGCGCTGCTGCTGCTCGTCGCGAACGTGCTCTCGTTCGCCGCGACGCTCGGGCTCGGCGCGATCCTGTTCGAGCACGTCTTCGACTTCCCGGGCGCCGACCCGACCGTCCCGCTCTTCGCGTTCGTGTTCCTCGTCGCGCTCGGGGTGGACTACTCGATCTTCCTCATGACGCGCGTGCGTGAGGAGTCGGTACGCGACGGCACGCACGTGGGCGTGGTGCGCGGGCTCGCGGTGACGGGCGGCGTCATCACGTCCGCCGGCGTGGTCCTCGCGACGACGTTCGCGGCGCTCGCCGTCATCCCGCTGCTGTTCCTGGTGCAGCTGGCCTTCCTCGTCGCGTTCGGCGTGCTGCTCGACACCTTCGTCGTGCGGTCGCTGCTCGTCCCGGCCCTCGTGCACGACCTGGGTGACCGCGCCTGGTGGCCCGCCCGGATCGGGGCGCGCCGCGCGGGCACGCGCGTCGCGGCTCCCGCTGTCGAGGTCCCCGCTGTCGAGGTCCCCGCTGTCGAGGCGCCTGCCGTCGAGCGTCCGACGGGCGGGCGCCCGGACGCCGGGTGAGACTGCGCGGATGGTGCGACTACGCCGCGTCCGGATCGACGCGCCCGGCTGGACGCGACGCCGTGCCGGGTCGGGGTTCGTCTACCTCGACCTGGACCGCGTCCGGATCACCGACGACGAGCACCTGACGCGGATCGTCTCGCTCGCGATCCCGCCCGCGTGGCAGGACGTCTGGATCTGCCCGTTGCCGCACGGGCACATCCAGGCGGCGGGCCTCGACGACGCTCGTCGGCGGCAGTACCTGTACCACGCGCAGTGGCGCGCCCGCCGCGACCGCCTCAAGCACGACCACGTGCTCGAGGTCGCGGCGCGGCTGCCCGCTGCGCGCCGCCGCGTGCGCCGCGACCTGCAGCTGGACGGCTTCCCGAGGGACAAGGCGCTCGCGCTCGCGTTCCGGTTGCTCGACCTCGCCTACCTGCGCGTGGGCGGCGAGGGGTACGCCGCGCGGCACGGGTCGTACGGGCTCGCGACGCTGCGCAAGGACCACGTGCGAGTCCTGCCTCCGGTGACGCAGGACGACCCGGGACGTGTGCACCTGCACTTCCCCGCCAAGTCGGGTCAGGTCCGCGACACGGTCGTCGAGGACGACGACGTCGCGCGCCTGGTCCGCACGCTCGTGCGCCGCCGCGACGACAGCGACGAGCTGCTCGCGTGGCGCGACGACGCCGGCTGGCACGACGTGACCAGCGCCGACGTCTCGGCGTACGTCAAGGCGCGGCTCGGCGAGGACGCGACGCCCAAGGACTTCCGCACGTGGCACGCGACCGTCCTGGCCGCGCGTGGCCTCGCCGCGGCCGGTGCCGCCCCGTCGTCGGACCGTGCGCGCCGCCGCGTCGTGACGCGCGTGGTGCAGGACGTCGCCGACGAGCTCGGCAACACCCCCGCCGTGTGCCGCGCGTCGTACATCGACCCGCGCGTGGTCGACCTGTGGGAGCGCGGCACGACGATCCGGCCGACCCGCTCGCAGGCGGTGGCCGAGCGCGAGACGCTCGCTCTGCTGACCTGAGGCGCGCTCCGGGTGCGCGCGCGGGTCCGCGACCGCAGACTGCGACGATGACCCTGCCACCCGACCTCGCACCGCAGCCCGTCGCGGACACGCTCGTCGGGCTCGTCCCGGGCACGGACGCGAGCGGGCGACCGCGCGCCGACGCGCCGCTGGCCGTCGTCACGGGCGTGACGGGCTACGTCGGCGGTCGGCTCGTCCCCGAGCTCCTCGCCGCCGGCTACCGCGTCCGCGCGCTCGCGCGGACTCCTGACCGCCTGCGCGGACGCCCCTGGTACGACGACGTCGAGGTCGTCCGGGCCGACGCCGCGCGTCCCGAGGAGATCGGTCCCGCGCTGCGCGGCGCCGACGTCGCGTACTACCTCGTGCACGCGCTCGGCACGGGCCGCGGGTTCGCCGAGCGCGACCGCTCCACCGCGACCGCCTTCGCACAGGCCGCCCACGCGGCCGGCGTGGGCCGCCTGGTGTACCTGGGCGGCCTCACACCGGACGACGAGGAGCTCTCGGCGCACCTGGCGTCACGTGCCGAGGTCGGGGAGATCCTGCTCGCCAGCGGCGTGCCCACGACCGTGCTGCGTGCCGCGGTGATCCTCGGCTCGGGGTCGGCGTCGTTCGAGATGATGCGCTACCTCACCGAGCGGCTGCCCGCGATGACGGTGCCGCGGTGGGTCGACAACCGCATCCAGCCGATCGCGATCCGGGACGTCCTGCGCTACCTCGTCGGCGCGGCGGCGATGCCCGCGGACGTCAACCGCGCGTTCGACATCGGCGGTCCCGACGTGCTGACCTACCGCGACATGATGCAGCGCTACGCGCAGGTCGCCGGGCTGCGCAGGCGGCTCATCGTGGGGGTCGGGGTGCTCACGCCCCGCCTGTCGAGCCTGTGGGTCTCGCTGGTCACGCCCGTGCCCGGCGGGCTCGCGCGACCGCTCGTGGAGTCGCTCGTGCACGAGGTCGTGTGCCAGGAGCACGACATCGCCGCGCACGTCCCCGACCCGCCCGGCGGCCTGGTCGGGTTCGAGCGCGCGGTGCGCCTCGCGCTGCACCGGGTGCAGGAGGCCGCCGTCACGACGCGCTGGTCGTCGGCGTCCGTCGCGGGCGCGCCCTCCGACCCGCTGCCGAGCGACCCGGACTGGGCAGGCGGGTCGCTGTACGTCGACGAGCGACGCGTGCAGGTCGACGCGTCGCCCGCGGCGCTGTGGCGCGTGATCGAGGCCGTGGGCGGTGAGCGCGGCTGGTACTCGTGGCCGCTCGCGTGGCGGGTCCGCGGCCTCGTCGACCGGCTCGCGGGAGGGCCCGGGCTGCGGCGCGGCCGACGTGACCCCGGCCACCTCCTGGTCGACGACGCCGTCGACTGGTGGCGCGTCGAGGCGCTCGAGCCCGGTCGGCTGCTGCGCCTGCGCGCCGAGATGCGCGTGCCCGGGCTCGCGTGGCTCGAGCTACGCGTCGAGCCGCCCGACGACGACCCGGGCGACGAGAGCGACGCAGAGGCGTGGACGCGCGCGCCCGTGGTGTTCGTCCAGCGGGCCCTGTTCCACCCCACCGGCCTGGCCGGGCAGGTGTACTGGTGGTCCGTGGCGCCGTTCCACGGCGTCGTCTTCGGCGGCATGCAGCGCAACATCGCCGCGGCCGCCGAGCGCGCCCACCGCGCGATGGTGCGCCGCAGCCCCTGAGCGCGCGGCGGCGCGGGCCACGCCGGTCAGCCCCGGCGCCACCAGCGACGCTCGCGCGCGTGCGGCTCGAGCGTCGTGACGATCCGCTCGACCGCCGAGCGCGCGTCCTCGTCGCCCGCGACGCCCGCGGCGAGCACCACGTCGCGTCCGTGGCTCAGCGCGGCGACCACGCGCCAGCCGTCGCCGTCGGCCCAGCGCGCGCCGGCGCGCGACGCCGTCGCCTCGTCGTCGCCGTGCAGCGGCACGAGCGCGGGCTCGTCGGCCCCGGCCGACCGCGCGAACGCGCGGACCGTCTCACGGGCGTCGGGTGCGGCGGCCTCGCCACGGTGGACGGACACGTCGATCGACGCGTCGACGTCGGGGCAGCGCAGCCGGTAGCGGTGACCCTCGAGCCCGGTCGCCGCCCAGCCGTCCGGCACGCGCAGCCGGAACACACCCTCGCGGACCAGCACCTGTCCGGTGACCGGGACCTCGGCGCTCATCGCGAGCCTCGGCGGCGGATCACGACGGGCTCCTCGACGTACGGCTCCCACGCGGCTCGCTCGTGCGCGCCGATGCGCGTGGGCGAGCCCGTCGCCGCGTCGACGAGCACGAGCGTCGTGACGGCCCGCGCGTACACCACCGACGCGGGGTCCGCGGCGGGCAGGTCGCGCACCTGGTAGCAGACGTCCAGGCTGGCGCCGCCCAGGTGACCGATCCACAGCTCGACGACCACGGGCGCACGCCGATAGCCGAGCGGCTTGACGTACTGGATCTCCTGGTGCGCGATGAACGTCGCGACCTGGGCACCCGGGCCCGCATCGATCACCGCGGTCGACCGCGTCCCGGCGCGCTCGCCGTCCGGACCCACGGGGTGCTGCCAGAAGACCTCGATGCGCGCCTCCTCCAGGAGCCGGAGCATCTCCACGTTGTTCACGTGCGCGTACGCGTCCATGTCGGACCAACGCAGCTGCACCGGGATCTCGAGCCTGGCCATGCACGTCCTTCCTCGCCGCGGCGGGCGTGCGCCGCGCCACCCGGCATCCTCCCCCGCGGCGGGCGACGACGACGAACTCGCTCAGCGTGCGGCGGCGCGCGTCGCCTCGCTCCGGCACCGCGTGAGCGCGTCGACCTGTGCCGCGAGCGGGTCGAGGACCAGCCGCTGCGCGACCTCGCGGACGGACGCGCGCAGTCGTCGGCGCGCCGCTCGCGCACGGCGACGCGCGCCCACGTGCGCCGCGAGCGCGCCGAGCGCCGCGAGGAGCACGCCCGCGAGCACCCCGCCCACGAGCAGCACCGTGGGCGCGGGCGCCGGCCCCCACACCGGCGTGACCGGCTCGTCGAGCCTGAGGTACGCGAGCAGCGCGAGCCCGGCGAGCCACAGCCCGCCGACCAGCGCCGCCGCGAGCAGCGCCCACTGCACGGCACCCAGCGCGCGCCACCACCACACCGGACGCTCGGGCAGCAACGGCGTGCGCGCCACCGCGTGGTCGAGCGCGTCCGGGAGCGCGGCGACGTCGAGGCTCGCACGCGCCGCGAGCACCCATGCGTCGGGCGCACCCGCGAGCGCGTCGCGCGCGTGCTCGCGCACCGCGGTCGCCGCGAGCGCGCGCGGGCCGGGACCGGCCGCGGGCAGCGACGTGCGGGTCAGCTCGGCCTGCCGCTCGGGACGGGGCGCCAGGCGCAGGCGTCGGAGCGGGTCGGGCCGTAGTCGCGCGAGCCAGCGGACCGGCGGCCAGCCGGTGCGGGCGAGGGCCTGGCGCACGGCCGAGCGGCGGACCGCGTCCACGACCGTCGGCACGCCCGCGGCGTCCTCGAGCGCGTCGAGCAGCGTGTCGGTGCTCGCCCGGGCACGCGACGGCGTCGGCTCGCCGCACGCGCGGACCACCGTCTCGGCGACCGCGCGCAGGTCGGCGCCGTACCGCTGCGTGGTCGCCTCACGCCGCTCGACGGCCCGCGCGACGAGACCCCGCAGCGCGTCGACGCCCTCGCCGGTGCGTGCCGAGACCGCGAGCGTCCGGGCGCGGGTGAGCCCGTCGAGCGCCGCGAGGCGACGCAGGTCGGCGAGCACCGCGTCCGCCTCGGCCGCGCTGAGCCGGTCGGCCTGGTTGAGCGCGAGCACCACGACGTCGTCGTGCCCGACGAGCGTGCGCAGGTACCGCTCGTGCAGCGCGGCGTCGGCGTACTTCTGCGGGTCGACGACCCACACCAGCAGGTCGGCGCGGTCGACGAGCCGCTCCGCGCGGAAGCGGTTCTGGACGACGACCGAGTCGTGGTCGGGCAGGTCGAGCAGCACCAGGCCCGGCGGGACCGTCCCGGCGGTGGGTGCGCGTCGGTCCGACCGGCGCCGGTGCGACCCGCCCCCGACCTCGCGCGACGCGACGACCGTGTGCCGACGGTCGACCTCGAGCCAGTCGAGCAGCGGCCCCACCGCACCGGGCGCGGTGTCGGGCCGCGGTGAGGCACGACGCGTCGCATCACGGGCACCCTCGTCGTCGGCTGCCACGACGACCGCGAGCGCGTGCGACGTGGTCGGTCGCTGCACCCCCGTCTCGGCGAGGTCCATCCCCACGAGCGCGTTGAGCAACGACGACTTGCCCGAGCCGGTCGCCCCCGCGAGCGCGACCACGGTGTGCTCCGACGACAGCCCCACGCGCTCCGCGACCCGGAGCAGCAGCGCACGCGCGCCGTCCACTTGGTCCGGCGGGAGCCGTCCGTCACCCGCGTCGACGGCGGCTGCCAGCGCCTCGGAGCGTTCCTCGAGGGTCAGGCTCACGCGTCCTCACCTCGCGTCCGCCGCCCGAACAGCCGCTGCCACAGCCCTGTGCGCGCGTCGCCCTCCCCCGGGTGCCCGGACTCGGCGGGCCCGGCCCCGGCGCCCTGCCCGGCACCCTGCCCTGCGCCGCGCAGCGCGCGTCCACCGCCCGCGGGCGTCGCGGTCCCCGCCACGGCCGGTCGGCTCGCCCGCTCCGCGCGCGCCGCGTGCGCCACGTCGCGACCCGCGTCCCGCAGCGCGTCGCCCCGAGCGTCGGCGGCGCCGAGCGCGTCGAGCTGGGCGGTGAAGCGCGCGGCCTCGTCGTCGAGCAGCCGCTGGACGCGCGCGTCGAGCAGGTCGCGGGCCTGGACCGTGAGCCGGCGCACCGCGTCGTCGCCGAACACCGCCTCGAGCAGCCGCTGCGCGACGATCGCGGTGCCGCCGGCGATGCCGACCTCGACGCCCGTCACCCCGCCGGTCGAGGCGAACGCGAGCACCATGAGGCTCACGCCGAGCGCGTTGACGCCGAACGAGAGCCCGCGCGCGGTCCCGCGACGCGCCGCGCCCTGGTCGGTCACGAGCGCGAGCACGTCGGACTGCCACGCGCGGATCTCGGCGTCGACGCGGCCGCGCAGGCCCGCCGAGCCGCGCGCCAGGTCGAGCCCGGTCAGCAGCGCGGCACCCGCCGGGTCGCCCCGCCAGGCCGCGTGCGCGCGCTCGGCCGCCTCGTCGGCCGCATCCAGCACGATCGCCGCGAGCCCGACCGCAATGGCATGCTCGACGGGCGGGACCGGCGTCGGCCGACCCCGGAAGAACCTCCCGACGGCGTCGCGGAACCGCCCGACGCCCTCCTCGACCGAGCGCAGCAGATCGCCCGTCCCGACGAGGTCCTGCCAGCGGGCGAGCACCTCGCCACGCAGCATCGCGCCGTCGGACGTCGCCTCGCGGACCGTCGCCGCCGCGTCCCCGTACGCGCCGGCGACGGCGCCGCGCAGCCGGGTGTCGGCCGCGACCTGCGCATCGCCCGCGGCCGCGATGCTCTGCGCGCGCCCGGCAAGGTCGTCCACGACGCCGTCGCGGGTCGCGCGCGCGACGGCCTCGCGGGCGGGAGCGTCCGCGCCCAGCGCGGTCAGCCACGTCGCGACCTCCGCGACCGCCTCCGGGGGCAGCAGCCCCTCGACGAGCGCTGCCTCGGCGACGACGAACAGCGGGGCCTGCTCGAGCCCGTTCTCCTGCATCATGCGGCGCAGGTCGTCGCTCGCGGCGCGCGCTCCGGGGTCCACGCGGTCGACCACGAGCGCGACCTGCGCGTGGCGCTGCACGGCCCGGTGCAGGAGCTCCCACGGCACCGCGTCGGCGTAGCGGGCCGCGGTCGTCACGAAGAGCCACAGGTCGGCCGCGTCGAGGAGCTGGCTCGCGAGCACGCGGTTGGCGACCTCGACCGAGTCGACGTCGGGCGCGTCGAGCAGCGCGAGGCCCGGCGGCAGCGCGTCGGACGCGACGAGGCGCAGCGCGCGGCCGTGGGCGGCACCGTCGTCGTCGGCGGCGTCCGGCCGACCGACCTCGGGCCGGACCGTGCCCGACGACGACCGGGACGCCGCCACGCGCGGCAGCCCGGGCAGGACGCGATCGGTCGAGAACCACCGCTCGTCGAGCGGGTGGTGCACCAGGACCGGCGCGCGCGTCGTGGGCCGCAGCACGCCCGGCGCGGACACCTGCTCGCCGAGCAGCGAGTTCACGAGCGTCGACTTCCCGGCGCCGGTCGAGCCGCCGACGACGACGAGCAGCGGGGCGCTGTGCGCGCGCAGCCGCGGCAGCAGGTAGTCGTCGAGCTGGTCGATCGCCGCGGCCCGGTCGGCCCTCGCCTGCTCGACGCCCGGGGCGTCCAGCGGGAGCTCGAGCGCCACGAGGCGGCTGCGCAGCCGCTCGAGCGCGGCGACGAGCGCAGCGCCGGTGACGTCGTCAGAGGCGCCGGACGGGCCCGCGACCTCGGGTTCTGGCACGTGGCCAGTCTGCCCGAGCACGGGTGCCCCGGCCCGAGGAGCGGACCGGGGCACCTGATGTGCTCGTGGGGCGTGTGCCCGCGCGCGTCAGTCGCGACGCAGCTTGCGGTACGTCACGCGGTGCGGACGCGCCGCGTCGGCGCCGAGGCGCGAGATCTTGTTCTCCTCGTAGGACGCGAAGTTGCCCTCGAACCAGTACCAGTTCGCCGGGTCCTCCTCGGTGCCCTCGTAGGCGAGGATGTGCGTCGCGACCCGGTCGAGGAACCACCGGTCGTGGGAGACCACCACGGCGCAGCCGGGGAACTCGAGCAGCGCGTTCTCGAGCGACCCGAGGGTCTCGACGTCGAGGTCGTTGGTCGGCTCGTCGAGCAGCAGCAGGTTGCCGCCCTGCTTGAGCGTGAGCGCGAGGTTGAGACGGTTGCGCTCACCACCCGACAGGACGCCCGCGGGCTTCTGCTGGTCCGGCCCCTTGAACCCGAACGACGCGACGTAGGCGCGCGACGGGATCTCGACGTTGCCCACCTTGAGGAAGTCGAGCCCGTCGGACACGACCTCCCACAGCGTCTTCTTGGGGTCGATGCCGCCACGCGACTGGTCGACGTACGAGATCGAGACGGTCTCGCCGATCTTGAGCTCGCCGCCGTCGAGCGGCTCGAGCCCCACGATCGTCTTGAACAGCGTCGTCTTGCCGACTCCGTTCGGGCCGATCACGCCGACGATGCCGTTGCGCGGCAGCGTGAAGCTCAGACCGTCGATGAGCGTGCGCCCGTCGAAGCCCTTCTCCAGCTTGGTCGCCTCGAGGACGAGGCTGCCCAGGCGCGGGCCCGGCGGGATCTGGATCTCCTCGAAGTCGAGCTTGCGCGTGCGCTCGGCCTCGGCCGCCATCTCCTCGTAGCGGGCGAGGCGGGACTTGGACTTCGTCTGGCGGCCCTTGGCGTTCGACCGCACCCACTCCAGCTCCTCCTTGAGGCGCTTGGCGAGCTTGGCGTCCTTCTTGCCCTGGACCTGCAGGCGCTCCTGCTTCTTCTCCAGGTAGGTCGAGTAGTTGCCCTCGTACGGGTAGAGGCGACCGCGGTCGACCTCGCAGATCCACTCGGCGATGTTGTCGAGGAAGTACCGGTCGTGCGTGACGGCCAGGATGGCGCCCGCGTACGACTTCAGGTGCTGCTCGAGCCACTGCACGGACTCGGCGTCCAGGTGGTTGGTGGGCTCGTCGAGCAGCAGGAGGTCCGGCTTCTCGAGCAGGAGCTTGCACAGCGCGACGCGGCGCCGCTCACCGCCCGAGAGGATCTTGACGTCGGCGTCCGCGGGCGGGCAGCGCAGCGCGTCCATGGCCTGCTCGAGCTGGGCGTCGAGGTCCCACGCGTCGGCGGCGTCGATCGCCTCCTGAAGCTGCCCCATCTCGGCCAGCAGGGCGTCGAAGTCGGCGTCCGGCTCGGCCATCAGGGCGGAGATCTCGTTGTAGCGGTCGAGCTTGCCCTTGATCTCGGCCACGCCCTCCTCGACGTTGCCGAGGACCGTCTTGTCGTCGTTGAGCGGCGGCTCCTGCTGCAGGATGCCGACCGTGTACCCGGGGCTCAGGCGGGCCTCGCCGTTCGACGGCTGGTCCAGCCCGGCCATGATCTTCAGGATCGTGGACTTGCCCGCGCCGTTCGGCCCGACGACGCCGATCTTGGCGCCGGGCAGGAAGTTGAGGGAGACGTCGTCGAGGATGACCTTGTCTCCGTGCGCCTTGCGCGCCTTGTACATGCTGTAGATGAACTCAGCCACTGGCTCGGTTCTCCGCCTCGATGCTCGGGTTCTGGGGATCGCGCCCTCGGGGCGCGATCGGCGATCACCCGTCGACGCCGGCCGCGCACGTCGCGGACGTGCGGGCCGGTCGTCGTCGGGTCGCGGTGCCCCAGCCTAGACGCTCACCGACCGCCGAGCCCTCCTGCGACGAGCTCGGCGTCGCCCACGGCCGGGTCAGCCGCAGAGTCACCCGTCAGGTCGTCACGGTCCTCGAACCGGAGCACGTCGCTCTCGTCGACGAGCCGCTCGTCACGCGCGGTCCCGTCGGCCACCTCGGCGAGACGCGAGAGGTCGACCGGGCGCTCGTCGCGCACCTCGTCGGGCGACTGCGTGGCGACGCCGGACAGCGTCCTCTGGAACGGGCCGACCGTCCCGAAGCTGAGGTCGATGCCGATCGCGGTGGCCTCGAGGACCAGCGACGTGCGCAGCGCGCCGCCCTGGTCCTGCCACTCGCGTGTGGAGAGCCGCCCCTGCACCACGACCGGCACGCCCTTGCGCAGCGAGAGCCCAGCGTTGACCGCGAGCGCACGCCACGCCTTGACCTGGAACCACTCGGTCTGCGAGTCCTGCCACTGCCCCGTCTGCCGGTTCCACCAGCGACGCGTGCTGCCGAGGCGGAACGTCGTGTACGCCGCCCGCCCGTCCTGTGCGGGCAGCGTCGTGACCTCGCTGCCCACCCACCCCGTGACCGTGAGGTCGAGGGTCCCGTTGCTCATGCTGCCTCCCTGCGCGGTGGCCCCGTGAGTTCGGAGCGCGTGCCCGCAGCCTCGCGGCCGGAGGGCGGCGAGCGGGGTGGCGGCGTCCGGGTCTGGGGACGAGGGCGACGACGGTCGGGGCTGGGGTCGGGTCGCGGTCAGCCGCGCGCGGCCTCGAGCAGGCCGCGCACGCGCCGGTGCTCGGCCACGACCTCGGCGGCGGGCTGGACGAGGTCGCGTCTCGCGACCTCCTCGATCGCGGCCCGGCCCTCGTCGCGCACGCGCTGGCTGCTGCGCTGCGCCGCACGGCCGCGCACGAGCCGGGCGACCACGACGCTCACCACCGCGAGGACGCCGCACGCGACCCCGATCTCGAGCGCGACGCCCACTCCCCTGCCGCCGACCAGCTCGCCCACGCCGATCCCGCCGACGACGAGCGCCGCCAGGCCGAGCACCGCCCCCAGGCCCGTCAGCAGCGCAGCGGCGCGCGAGCGGCGCACGGTCACCGTGACGTCGCCGAGCGCCTCGCCGAGGTGCCGGCCCAGGTCCTGCGCGCTCGCGACCCGCTCGCGCACCGCGCGCGCCCACAGCGCGGGCAGGTCCGCGGTCGCGCCCGCGAGCCACGAGTCGCGCGCGAGGCGCACCGCGTCCGGGTGCACCGGCACGATCTGCGGGACCCGCACGCCACGGCCGCGCACGGCCGCCGCCACGGCATCGGTCACGGCGTCCATCCCGGAGGCCTCGGCGAGGGCGGACACGATCGGCCCGGTCGCGAGCGCGGCCGGTGCGGGCTCGCGCGTCGCGACGCCCTCGGTGAGCCGACGCGCGGTCGCCGTGACCTCCTGCTCGGCCCGACGCGCCGCGAGCGACCGGCCCGCGACCACGGCCGCGAGGCCCGAGCGCAGCTCGGGCACGCCCTCGTCGGTCTCCGCGGAGGCCGCGACCACGGGCACGTCGGGCAGGCCGTCGTCGGCGAGCAGCCGCGACACGTCGGCGAGCAGCGACTCGCGCTGCTCCTCGCGTACGGTGTCGACCTGGTTGAGCACGACGAGCATGGAGGTGTCCTGGCCCGCGAGCGCGCGCAGGTAGCCCGCGTGCAGCGCCTCGTCGGCGTACTTCTGCGGGTCGACCACCCAGACGAGCAGGTCGGCCTGCGGCAGCAGGCGGTCGACGACCTCGCGGTGCGCGGGCTCGACGGAGTCGTGGTCCGGCAGGTCGAGCAGGACGAGCCCGCGCAGCGG
>PJUF01000174.1_pt1 | contig 56951 bp, 64 predicted proteins | sample 1512191 | NCBI WGS metagenome assembly PJUF01 (sample SAMN08177673, study PRJNA422409) | Feces metagenome, whole genome shotgun sequencing project. | isolation source: Chicken feces (3) enriched on wood chips | host: Gallus gallus | place: USA: Madison | collected 2015-01-15 | reverse complement strand
TTTGCAAAGCTCAAGGACTGGCGTCGCATCGCAACCCGATACGATCGATGCGCCCACACCTTCTTCTCCGCAATCTGCATCGCTGCAACAATCATCTTCTGGATCAATGAGTCCTGAGCCTAGGCGTGGCTTTTAGTCCCTGACCAGCGCGAGGACGATCAGGCCGAGGATGATGGCGAGGGCGCCGGCGAGCACTGAAGGTGCGGGCAGGCCGTGGCCGGCGAGGGCTTCGAGCACGACGACGAAGGCCGGCGTCAGATAGGCGTAGGCGATGACCTTGGGCGCCGGCAGGTGTAGCGAGGCATACTGGATGAGAAAGAAGCTTATCGCCGTCGACACGACGGCCAGATAGAGCACCACCCACCACACCAGCGCCGGCAGCTGCAGCCAGTCGGTGGCGAGCACGTCGGGCAGCCCGCTCAGCGCGATGCAGATGGCGGTCGCCGCCAGCGTCCAGAAGCTCAGCACCATGGCCGGCTCGCCCCGGCTGTAGCGCCTGAGCAGCGGCGTATAGAGCGCATAGGCGATGCAGCCGACGAAGAAGATGAGCTCGCCCTCGCCGATCTCGAGGCGCAGCAGGGCGCCGATGTCGCCGCGAAAGATCACCCAGAGCGAGCCGAGGCCGGCGAGCAGCAGCGAGGCCAGCACCACGCCGCGCGAGCGCTGGCGCACCAGCACATAGGCGGTCCCCGCCGTCATCAGCGGCACCAGCGTATAGACGGCGCTGGTCGCCACCGGCAGGGTGATCTTGAGCGCCATGAACATGGAGACGAAATAGACGGCCATCAGCGCGCCCATGACGGCGAAGCGCCACAGCGCCGGCGGCACGCTGAAGCGGTGCCGCCCCGGCCCGTAGGTGGCGAGCCCCATGAGCAGCGCGGCGAGCGTGAAGCGCACGGTGTTGAGCGGCACCGGCTCGATATAGGGCACCGCCATGGCGCCGGTGGTGAACGAGCCGGCGATGAAGGCCGAAAAGGCGAGCATGCTGAGATGCGCGAGCCGGCGCTCGCGCCCGCCCGTCGCGGCTCTCACGACAGGGCGATGACGAGCAGGAAACCGCCGATGAGGGCGAGGTTGGTCAGTACGGCGGTGAGATGCGTCGTCCGCGCCTCGCCCTCATGGGCCCAGAAATCGTGATAGAGCACGCTGGCGGCGACGACGAAGACGATGAGCCCCGCCGCGCCGACCGCCGGCAGGATGCCCAGCGCCACCGACAGGCCGCCGAGCACCTGAACGAGCAGCCCGACGATCAGCACCGGGCGCGCAAACGGCACATGTCTGGCTTCCAGCAGCGAAGTGTGCAGCGGCACATGCGCGAAATTGCGGATGCCGGCATAGGCGAAATGGGCGCCGAGCAGGAAGCGCCCGACAAGGATGAGGACGAGTGTCATGGGCTTTCCGGGCTCTCCGCGCGTGAACGGGCGCAGGATAGCCCCCCGGCCGCGCCGCGCAATCGAATTCAGGCGGCCTGGCGCTGCCGCGGCAGCGCCAGCTCGGCATTGCCCGGGCCGCTGCGCCTGGCGCGATGCAGCGCCGAATCGGCGGCGCGCAGCAACTCCGCCGGCTCGGGGAAATCGACGGCACGGGCCACACCGATGCTGGCGGCGACGCCCAGCAGCCGGCCGGCAATATCGAGCGGCACGTCGAGGCGCGCCTTGATCTCGTCGAGATAGGCATCGAGCCCGAAGGCGGAGCGCAGCACGGCAAACTCGTCGCCGCCGATACGCGCGGCAAGATCGGACGGCCCCGCCATCTCGGCCAGATGGCGGCCGACGAATTGCAGCGCCGCATCGCCCGCGGCGCGGCCGAAGCCGTCGTTCATGGCCCTGAAGCCGTCGAGATCGAAGGTGACGAGCGCAAAGCCGGCGCCGCCGGCACGCAGGCGCGCGCAGCGCTCGGCAAGGCCCGCATCGAAGGCGAGGCGGTTGGCGAGGCCGGTCAGGGCGTCGGTGGCGGCGAGGCGGCGGCCCCGGGCATGGCGGGGCCCGAGGCGACGCCCGGCAGCCGACAGGCGCCAGCCGACGAGACCGGCGAGCAGCAGGAACATAAGGGCGGCGGCGGCGCGCAGCGGCGCCACCTGCTCGAAGCTGCGCAGCCCCAGCCGGTGCGGGCGCCAGGCGAGGACGCTGTCGGTGCCCGGCGCCACCGGCACCGCGGTCTCGCCGGGCGCCAGCGCGGCGCGCGTCGTGAGCCGCGCGCCGCTGAGGTCGAGCCGGTCGGCGAGCACGCCCACGGTGATGGTGTTCATGCCCCCCGGCATCGCCGCCATGGCGCGCGTCACCTGCAGCTCTTCGCGCACCGCGCTCACCGCATCGATGCGGGCCGTGGCCTGCAGCGCGGCCAGGAGCAGCAGCGCCACGACGGCGAGTGTCAGGATGAAGCCGATGCCGATAAGCGGCGCCAGTTGGCGCCGGGCGCGCGGATCGGCATCGCCGCCCGCCGCCCCCGTCGAGTCCGCGTCCTGCATGGCTCCCCTGCCCCGCGCGCGTCTGTCCGGGACAGGCTACGGCCATCTCCTTAGGTAAATCTTACGAGGGGCGCATGGCCGCGCCACATGGTTGACGAGGCGTGAAGGCGCTATTCGGCCGGCTCGGCGACCGGCTTGCGCATGGGGTTGTTGGGATGGGTCGTCCAGTTGGCGTAGCCGCCGGTGACGACGCGGCCGGTGCGCTCGTCGACGGTCCCGGCCGGGAGCTGCACCATGGTGATGCAGTCCTCGACCGGGCAGACATTGACGCAGAGGTTACAGCCTACGCATTCGTCGTCCATCACCTCGAAGTGGCGAACGCCGTTCTTCTGGCGCGTGATGGCCTGATGCGAAGTGTCTTCGCAGGCGATGTGGCAGCGGCCGCACTTGATGCACAGATCCTGGTCGATGCGCGCCTTGGTGACGTAGTCGAGGTTGAGATACTGCCAGTCGGTGACGTTGCGCGCGGCACGGCCGACGAAATCGTCGAGGCCGGCGTAGCCCTTGGCGTCCATCCAGTTGGAAAGGCCCGAGACCATCTCCTCGACGATCTTGAAGCCGTAGACCATGGCGGCGGTACACACCTGCACATTGCCGGCCCCCAGCGCCATGAACTCGGCCGCGTCGCGCCAGGTGGTGATGCCGCCAATGCCCGAGATGGGCAGGCCGACGGTTTCGCCGTCGCGGGCGATCTCGGCCACCATGTGCAGGGCGATGGGCTTGGCCGCCGGGCCGCAATAGCCGCCATGGGTGCCCTTGCCGTCGATGGTGGGCTCGGGGGCCATCAGGTCGAGATCGACGGCGGTGATCGAGTTGATGGTGTTGATGAGACTCACCGCGTCGGTGCCGCCGGCCCGCGCGGCGCGCGCCGGGCGGCGGATGTCGGTGACGTTGGGGGTGAGCTTGGTGATGACGGGCAGGCGCGAATACTGCTTGCACCAGCGCACGACCATCTCGACATATTCGGGCACCTGGCCGACGGCGGCACCCATGCCGCGCTCGCTCATGCCGTGCGGGCAGCCGAAATTGAGCTCGATGCCGTCGGCGCCGGTCTCCTCGACCAGCGGCAGAATGGCCTGCCAGCTGGCCTCCTCGCAGGGCACCATGAGCGAGACGACGAGCGCGCGGTCGGGCCAGGCCATCTTGACCTGCTTGATCTCGCGCAGGTTCTGCTGCAGCGCGCGATCGGTGATCAGCTCGATATTGTTGAAGCCCATGAGGCGGCGGTCGCCGGCCCAGATGGCGCCGTAGCGCGGGCCGTTGACGTTGACGACGGGCGGGCCGTCCTCGCCGAGCGTCTTCCAGACGACGCCGCCCCAGCCGGCGCGGAAGGCGCGCTCGACATTGTAGGCCTTGTCGGTGGGCGGCGCCGAGGCGAGCCAGAAGGGGTTCGGCGAGCGGATGCCGGCGAAATCGGTGCGCAGGTCAGCCATGGGCCAGCTCCGCTGTCGAGGGCCGGCCGGCGGCCGCCCCGCCCCTCAGGGCCCGGTTGATGCTTTCGGCGGCGTCGCGGCCGGCGGCCACGGCGGTGACGGTGAGATCGTCGCCGCCGGCGGCGCAGTCGCCGCCGGCCCAGACCCCCGGCAGCGAGGTGCGACCCTCGGCGTCGACCGCTATGCGCCCCGCGGCGAGAACGAGACCGTCGGCGGCGGGTGCGAGGGTCTGGCCGATGGCCTTGAACACCTGGTCGCAGGCGATGATCGTCGTCTCGCCGGTGGGCTCGAGCGCCCCCGTCGGGCCGGGCGCCATATAGGCGAGCTCGAGGCCGGTCACCCTGTCCCCGCTCACGAGCACGCGCCGCGGCGCCAGACCGTGGCGGATGGCGACGCCGCGGCTGGCGGCGAGATCCTGCTCGTAGGGCGAGGCGTTCATGCGGGCGCGGTCGCGGCGGTAGACGATCGTCACCTGCTCGGCGCCGAGCAGGCGGGCCTGCACCGCCGCGTCGATGGCGGTCATGCCGCCGCCGATGACGACGACGCGGCGGCCGACGGGCAGCGTGGCCAGATCCGCCGCCTGGCGCAGCGTCGCGATGAAGTCGATGGCGTTGTCGACGCCGGCGGCGTCCTCGCCCTCGGCCCGCAGCGCGTTGACGCCGCCCAGCCCGAGCCCGAGGAACACGGCGTCATGGCCGGCAGCCAGCTCGGCGAGGCCGACATCGCGCCCCAGCGCCGTGCCGGTGACGATGGAGATGCCGCCGATGGCGGTCACATAGTCGATCTCGGCCTGGGCGAAGCCGTCCGGCGTCTTGTAGGCGGCGATGCCGTATTCGTTGAGCCCGCCGGCCTTGGCGCGGGCGTCGAAGATGACAGCCTCGTGGCCGTGCATGGCGAGCCGGTGGGCGCAGGCGAGGCCCGCCGGGCCGGCGCCGACGATGGCGACGCGCTTGCCGGTGGGGGCGCCGCGGCTGAAGAACTGCACATTGTCCGCCATGGCCGCGTCGGTGGCGTAGCGCTGCAACTGGCCGATCCGCACCGGCTTACCCTCGGCGGCCTCGCGCACGCAGGCTTCCTCGCACAATTGCTCGGTGGGGCAGACGCGCGCGCACATGCCGCCGAGGATGTTCTGCTCGAAGATGGTCTCGGCGGCCCCGAGCGGGTTGTCCGTCAGGATCTCGCGGATGAACATGGGGATGTCGATCGCCGTCGGGCAGGCGGTCTGGCAGGGCGCGTCGTAGCAGAAATAGCACCTGTCGGCCTCAACGAGCGCCTCGTGGCGCGCCAGCGGCGGGTGGAGGTCGGCGAAATTGGCCGCATAGTCGTCGGGCGCGAGCCGCCCCGACGCGATGCCGTCCTTCAGCATGCCCTCGCCCATCGCAGTTCCTCCCTGGACCGGCTGGGGAGCGGCGCGACGGCCGCTCCGGACGCAGAACGCTAGCACAGCGAGAAATTTTATCAATTGGTCAAATATCGGCGCCGGCCGGGCCGGCACGTGGATCGGGCCGGAGTTTCGGCGCAAGGCCGTCATGGCGGAGGCGATTCAAGATCGGGCCGCTCGCCGCCCGGAAAGCACGGGATTTGCCACAATATGTTGTGTCAACGGCCCGATTGTCGCGTGAGGCGGATGCGCAACAGTTGCAAACCGGTCCGCCCCTGCCCGGTTTTTCCCACATTGTGGCCACAGCCCGCTTCTACGCCGCGCGCCGTCGTAACTAGCGTGAGTCAGTAGTATTGATTAAGCACATCGTTGTCGCCGCCGCCCTTGTCACGGGAAGTCTTTCGTTCATGACAGGGAATGCCCTGGCGAGCGGCAATCAATGCGGAGGTGCGTCCTGGTACGGCCCCGGATTCAACGGCAAGCGTGCCGCGTCCGGCGAAGTGTTCAACCAGAACGCGCTGACCGCAGCGCACAAGACTCTCCCCTTCGGCACCAAGGTCAAGGTCATCGACCAGCGCACGGGGAAGTCGGTGACGGTGAAGATCAACGATCGCGGCCCCTATCACGGCAGCCGCATCATCGATCTCAGCAAGGCGGCCGCCGCGCAGCTCGGCATCGTCAATGCAGGCACCGGAAAAGTGTGCATCACGAGAGTCTGACGCGAAATCGCGCAGCAGACAAAGCGGGGCGTCCCCAGGCGGGGCGCCCCTTTTCGTTGCCGGATACGCTAATAGGCCAGTTCGGTGAAGCGGCCGGCGCGGCCGTCATAGAGCAGCAGCCGGCCCGCCAGCGGCTCGCCGGCACCGGTGACGAGCTTTATCGCCTCCATCGCCATCAGCGTGCCGACGACGCCCGTCACGGCGCCGATCACCCCCACCGCCTCGCAGCTGGGCACGTCCTCGGGGCGCGGCGTCAGCGGGTAGAGGTCGGCGAAGCCCCGCCCGCCGGGCAGGAACACCGTCACCTGCCCGTCCCACATGGAGACCGCGCCCGAAACGAGCGGCAGGCCGAGCGCGGCGGCGGCGGCGGCGGCGATGCGCCGGGTAGCGTAGGTGTCGGTGCCGTCGAGCACCAGCTCGTAGCCGCCCAGCAGGCCGGGAGCGTTGGCGGCGTCGAGCCGCGTGGCGTGCACGGCGACCGTAACGGCGGGGTTGATGGCGGCGGCGAAGCGGGCGGCGCTCTCGGCCTTGCCGGCGCCGATATCGGCGGTGCGATGGACGATCTGGCGCTGCAGATTGGACAGGCTCACCGTGTCGTCGTCGATGACGCCGATCGTGCCGATGCCGGCCGCGGCGAGATAGGCGATGGCCGGGCTGCCGAGCCCGCCGGCGCCGAGCACCGCGACGCGCGCGGCCTTCAGCCGCTGCTGGCCGGCGCCGCCGACATCGCGCAAGACGAGGTGGCGGGCATAGCGGCGGGTCTCGTCGGGGGTGAGGGTCACCGCGCCAGCGGAATGGCGATGAAGCGCCGGTCCGGCCCCTCGAAGCCGAAGGGATAGGTGGCGATGATCGCCACATGCGCGTCGGGCGGGGCGGCATATTGCGGGGCGACGACGGCGAAGATGCGATAGGCCACGGGACAGCCGCGCGACTTGGGCAGCACCTCGTCGCGGAAGATTTCCGCGACGCCCTCCGGCCCGGTGAGGCCGAGCGTCATGCCGAGGGCCATCTCGCCGATATAGTCGACGCAGGACTGGGGGGACTCGGCGGGGAAGGTGCCGAGACGCAGCATATAGGCGCCGTCGACGCTGTTGGGCGCAAAGCCCGGCTGGCCGAAGGCGAGGAAGCTGCCGTCGCCCAGTTCGCCATCGCCGTTGACGGCGATGATGTCGGCGGGCGTGGCGATGCCGAGCGTCGCGATGACGCCGGCGGCCGCGTCGGCCGCCGCGGCCCGGGCCTCGGCCAGCGCCACGCCCTCGTCGTCGCGCCGGACGCGGATGGGGGTGCCGCCGACGAATCTGTCGGCGGCGAGGTCGAGCACGTAGATGTTGGAATAGGGAAAGCCCGAGCCGTCCTGGACACCGAACTCCTCGAAGGCGAAATAGCCGCCGTCCTCGGAAAAGCCGATGATGTCGAGCAGCGCCCTGTCGCCGGCCATGGCGGCGCCGGCGCCGGCGCCGAGCAGGAGGACGAGGCTAGCGGCCAGTCGAGCCGAAGCCCGCAGCGCCACGTTCGGTTTCATCGAGGGTCTCCCTTAGCGAGAAGGCGACGGCGCTGACCGGCGCGACAACCATCTGGGCGATCCTGTCGCCGCGCCGTATGGCGAACGGCGCCTCGCCCAGATTGACGAGGATCACCTGCACCTCGCCGCGATAGTCGGCATCGATGGTGCCCGGTGCATTGAGGACGGTGACGCCGTGGCGCGCGGCAAGGCCCGAGCGGGGCCGCACCTGGGCCTCGTAGCCCGGCGGCAGCGCCATGGCGAAGCCGCAGGGCACGAGGGCGCGCGCCCCCGGCGCGAGCGTCAGCTCCGCATCGGCGCCGAGCGCGGCGACGAGATCGGCCCCCGCCGCGCCCGCCGAATGCTGGCGCGGCAGGGGCAGGTCGCGCCCGTGCTCGAAGACGCTGAGGCCGATGTCGATGCGGGCGCTCATGCGGGGCCTAGGGCCGGACGACGACGTAGAATTCGTCGGGCAGCTCGAGGCTGCCGTTCATCAGCCCGAGGAAGGGCAGGCGGGACTCGACGTAATTGGCCGAATCGGGCGCCGGCGGCATGTTCGAATCGACGATCTGCGCGCCGCCGAAGCGGATGGTGAGGAAATGGCCGTCGAACAGCGACTTCAGCATTTCGGCCGTCTGCGGATCGTCGTCGGCGCCGAGATCGCCGATCATGTCCTTGGTCGCGATGACGATGCGCACCGTGCCGTCGGGGTTGGTGGTGAAGACGGGCTCGTTGCCGCCATCGTCGAACTGGAGTTCGGCGAAGGTGCCCTCGGAGACGGCGACGCAGGTGGCGCTGCCGTCGGCGTTCTCGGTGAGGGAGGCGCCGTCCTCGGAGCAGAAGGGCTCGTCGCTGTCGGCGTTCGCCTTGACCATGGCGTAGATCTCGGCGGACATGGTCGAGGTGACCCTGGCCTTCGCCGTCGTCGACGAGGTGATGTAGACATCGCTGGTCATGTCGATGCAGCCGGCGAGGCCCAGCATCAGCGCCAGTGCGCCGCCGATGCGGCCAATCATTGCAAAATTCATCGGTCCTAGCCCTCCTGTGGGACGCTCGCGGCGGCCGCGCCAATCTATGGTGCGGTTCCCGCGGGACCGCAAGCATGGGCGCCCCGCCTAGGGCGACGGCACTGAACGCTAAATGAACAGGCGCGCGACAATGATCGCGGCAATGACGAGGATCGCCCAGAAGGCGACGGCCAGCATCAGGCGCTGGCGGGCGGGACCCGGCCCGCGCCGTTCGGCATCGTAGTCGGCCAGCGCCGCCTCGGCGCGGCTCATCAGGGCGGGCAGCCGGCCGATGGTGTCGAGCGCCAGCTCCGCCTTGTCGCACAGATCCTCGAGCCGGCCGAGCGGGCCGGCCTCGCGGCGCACGAAATCGCCGACGACGGGCTCGGCCACGGTCCAGATGTCGAGCTCGGGATCGAGCATGCGGCTCACCCCCTCGACCAGCACCATGGATTTCTGCAGCAGGACGAGCTCGGGGCGCGTCTGCATCTCGAACAGTTCGGTCGTCGCAAAGAGCTGGCCCAGCACCTTGGCCATCGAGATGTCGGTGGCCCGCCGGCCCTGCAGCGGCTCGCCGATGGCGCGCAGCGCCAGGGCGAAATCGTCGACGGACTGGTGGCGCGGCACATAGCCGATCTCGAAATGGCGGGCCGCGATCATGCGATAATCGCGTGTTATGAAGCCATAGAGGATGTCGGCGAGGAAGCGCCGCTCGCGCCGGCTGATGCGGCCCATGATGCCGAAATCGACGGCAATGATGCCGCCGCGCCGCGGATCGGCGAAGAGATTGCCCTGGTGCATGTCGGCGTGAAAGAAGCCGTCGCGGATGGCGTGGCGCAGGAAGCTCTGCAGCAGGATGCGGCTAAGCTCCTTGCGGTCGAGCCCGGCCGCATCGATGGCGGCGAGGTCGCGGATCGGGATGCCGTCGACCCAGCTCGTCGTCAGCACGGTTTCGGCGGTGTGGTCCCAGCTCACCTCGGGGATGACGAAGCCTTCGTCGGCCTTGATGTTCTCGGCCATCTCGGAGATCGAGGCGGCCTCGAGCCGCAGGTCGAGCTCGAGCCGCGCCGAGCGGTCGAGGGTGCGCACGACATCGGTGGGGCGCAGCCGCCGCAGCGGCCGGACCCAGCGCTCGGCCAGCGCCGCACCGGCATATTGCGCCTCGAGATCGGCGCGGAAGCGCGCCTTGATACCGGGGCGCAGGATCTTGACGGCGACGGGCTTGGTGCCCGGCCCGTCGGCGAGCACCGCCTTGTGCACCTGGGCGATGGAGGCGGCCGCGACGGGCGGCGAGATCTCGCCGAGATCGGCGGCGCGCTCGTGCAGCGCCTCGGCCAGCAGGCCCGGCACGAGGGCCGGCTCGAACGGCGCCATCTTGTCCTGGAGCTGGGCGAGATTGGCGGCCACGTCGGCGCCGACGATGTCGGGACGCGTGGCGAGGGTCTGGCCGATCTTCACATAGGTCGGCCCGAGCCGGTCGAGCGCCGCGCGCAGCCGCTCCTCGGGGCCGCGCCGGCGCACCGAGGGGCGCTCGACGAGGCGGGCGAGGCGCAGGCCGGCGCGCAGCACCGGCGGCAGCGCCGCCGTGTCGATGATGGAAAAGGCGCCCTCGCGCGCCAGCACGAAGCCGGCGCGCAGCAGCCGGAAGGTGGCGGCCACACCCAACTAGAGCTTCCACGCGCCGTGCAGCGCCGCGATATTACCGGTCATCGCCGTATGCGTCACGCGCCTGAAGCCGGCCGTTTCGAGCATCGCCGAAAAGCGCGCCGGCGCGGGAAAGGTGCGGATCGATTCGACGAGATAGCGATAGGGCTCGGCATCGCCGGTGACGAGCCGGCCCAGGGGCGGAATGGCCCGGTCGGACCATTCCCGGTAGAGCCGGTCGAAGCCGGGCACGTCGACGGCGGAAAATTCGAGGCAGAGGAAGCGTCCGCCGCGCTTCAGCACGCGCCGGGCCTCGGCGAGCGCCGTGGCGATGCGCGGCACGTTGCGGATGCCGAAGGCGATCGTATAGGCGTCGAAGCTCTCGTCGGGGAAGGGCAGCGCCTCGGCATTGGCCTCGACGAACGTCGCCTGGGCGCCGAAGCGCCATTTGCCGGCGCGCGCGGCGCCGACGCGCAGCATGTCGGCATTGATGTCGGCCACCGTCACCGCGGCGTAGCCGAAGCTCGCATCGAGGATGCGCTGGGCGATGTCGCCGGTGCCGCCGGCCATGTCGAGCACGCGATAGGGCACGCTGCCGCCGCGCGGCGGCGCCAGCCGGGCGACCATGGCGTCCTTCCACAGCCGGTGCAGGCCACCGCTCATCATGTCGTTCATCAGGTCGTAGCGGTCAGCGACGGCGTGGAACACCTCGTCCACCAGGGCCTGCTTGTCCTCGAGCGGCACCGTCCGTGCGCCGAAATGCGTCGTCTCCGCCATCGCGTCCGCCTTTGTCATCGCCCCCACGTCTATATAGAAGGGAGCGCCAGCTTGGAAATGAGCATAGGCGCGCAGCCTCGAGGGGATCTGTTGCCTGAACTTCCCGAAGTCGAAACGGTGCGGCGGGGCCTCTTGCCCTATCTCGAGGGGGCGCGCATCGAGACCGTGACGCTGCGCCGCAAGGATCTGCGCTTCGCCTTTCCCGCGGGCTTCGCCCGGCGGCTCGAGGGCCAGACGATCGTCGGCGTGGGGCGGCGCGCCAAATATCTGCTGTTCCGGCTGTCGGGCGGCGCCACCTGGCTGGCGCATCTGGGCATGACCGGCGTCTTCCGCTTCGCCGAGGGCCGCTTCAAGGAGCGCTCGCGTTATTACGAGCCGGGCGAGGCGGCGCGGCACGAGCACGTCGTCATCGCCCTCACCCACCCGAGCTATGGCCGGCTGACCCTCATCTATGCCGATGCACGGCGCTTCGGCTTCATGGACATTCTGGACGACGAGGGGGCGTCGCCCTTTCTCGCCGGGCTCGGGCCCGAGCCGCTGGGCAATGCGTTCAATGCCGCGGCGATGGCGGCGCGCTTTGCCGGCAAGGCGGCGCCGATGAAGGCGGCGCTGCTCGACCAGCGCGTGGTGGCGGGACTGGGCAATATCTATGTCAGCGAGGCGCTGCACCGCGCCCATATCCGGCCCACCACCCCGGCGGGACGGCTGGTGCGCCAGGACGGGCGGCCCTCGGTGCGGCTCGAGCGGCTCGCCGTCGCCGTGCGGGCGGTGCTCGAGGAGGCGATTTCGGCGGGCGGCTCGACGCTGCGCGATTTCCGCTCGGCGGACGGCGGCAGCGGCTATTTCCAGCACCACTTCGCCGTTTACGACCGCGAGGGCGAGCCCTGCCCCACCCCCGGCTGCCCGGGCACCATCAGGCGCATCGTGCAATCGGGCCGCAGCACCTTCTTCTGCCCCGTCTGCCAGAAGCCCTGAGGCCCCCGGAATCCGATTGACGCAAACGGCGTCTGGCACTATATGAGCGCCAGCTTTGGCGGCCGGGTGCCGCCTGTTTCATTTTCATCTCCGGGATTTTTCGCGCCGGGCACCGTGCGCGCCGGACAAAGAGGACCGCATGGCCAATACCGCGTCGGCAAAGAAGGCGACCCGCAAGATCATCGCGCGCACCAGCGTGAACAAGTCGCGGCGCTCGCGCATACGCACCTTCATCCGCAAGGTCGAAGAGGCCATCGCCGGCGGCAAGCACGAGGACGCCGTCGCGGCGCTGCGCGCGGCCGAGCCCGAGATCGCGCGCTCGGCGCAAAGGGGCATCGTGCATGCCAATCTGGCGGCCCGCAAAGTGTCGCGCCTCAACGCGCGCGTGAAGGCCCTCAAGGCCTGAGCTTCCGCCCTATCGCAGACCTGCCGAAGGCTCCCTCGCGGGAGCCTTTTTGCTGCGCCGCGTTCCGGCCTCGCCCGCGGCGGCGGTGTGTGTCCAAACTGCGACAACTCTCGCGCATTCATCGAGACGCCCCGTTTGCCGGGAGATTCGGCCCGCAGTCGCGGCAAACGCGACGGCGCGGGAGATGAATCTTTCCGTTTCACCCCCTTGCCGGAAATCTGGAACGTGCCTCTGGAAGGCCGCTCCATCATCGAATCGTCATTGAGTCACAGAAGCTTGCCGCGCGCGCTCCGCCGGCAGCCGTGAAGAAGCATTTTTCGGGGGGCGGAACGGACGGCGCCTGTCAAGCCGGATTCAAAAAAAGACTCGGGTTGCACCCCAAATTATGGCGGGTCTAAGATGGCCCTTGCCGGTTGGCGGCAGCGGGCAATCGGGTCCGCAGCCGACAGGCGGCAAGCAGGTTGGGGGCACTCGAAATCCTTGATCGCCGATTCCCAGGAATCGCGGGCCAAAGGTTCGGAACGCCATCCAGTGCGGCAGTGTTGGTGTGATCATTATCTTCTTCGCGGCGCGTAAGAGATAGGACGTGCCGGGGCGTCATCCCTCCCGGCATCAAAAGTAACACCGAGTGAGTCCGGTCGCGCGCCAAGGCGCGGCAGGGGGGTGAATTTGTGTGCCCGAAAGGGCGGCGGAACGGAAATCGGAGAGCCCGCTAAGGGCTCCTATCGGCGAGCGGGGCGGATACCGAAAGATGGCGGCGGACATTGGCGGACCAGGCAAGGACACGGACAAGAACGCAGGCGAGGCAAAGGACAAGAAAGGCCTTCTGGCGTCCATGACGGGGGGACGCAGCAATGCCGAACTCTTCCAGCGTGTCCGGGCCCGCCTGCGCGCAGCCGTCGGCGAAGACGTATTCAACTCGTGGTTCGCGCGGCTCGAGCTCGAGGAGATCGTCGAGGACAAGGCGCATCTGAGCATTCCGACGCGGTTCCTGTGCTCGTGGATCCAGTCCAACTATGCCGAGCGCATCCTCGACACCTTCAAGGCCGAAACGCCGCTCGTGCAGCGGCTGCATTTCACCGTGCGCATCAACGGACAGGCGCGGCCGCGCCTCGAAAAACAGCCCGAGCTGGCGATCGCGCCCGAGGCCGAGGCGGCGCCCGCGATGCGGCCGCAGCGCGACATCGCGGCGCCGCGCGGCGATGCGCTGTCGGGCAGCGCGCTCGACCAGCGCATGACCTTCGACAGCTTCGTGTCGGGCGCCAGCAACGAGATCGCGCTCGGCATCGCCAAGCAGGTGGCGAACGCGGCGGCCAACGGCACGGTGAGCTTCAACCCCGTCTACATCCATTCGACGGTGGGGCTGGGCAAGTCGCACCTGCTCAATGCCATCGCCTGGGCGTCGGGCGCGGCCGAGCCGGGGCGCAACATCGTCTATCTGACGGCCGACCATTTCATGTACCACTTCATCACCGCGGTGCAGCGCCAGTCGGCCATCGCGCTCAAGGACTGGCTGCGCCGCGTCGACCTGCTGCTGATCGACGACATGCAGTTCCTACAGGGCAAGTCGGCCACCGAGTTCGGGCATACGCTGGGCACGCTGCTAAGCGGCGCCAAGCAGGTGGTGGTGGCGGGCGACGCGCCGCCGCGCGACCTCGAGATGCTCGACGAACGCATCCGCTCGCGGCTCAGCGGCGGGCTGGTGGTGCCCATCGGCGGCTTCGACTACGAGTTGCGCCGCGACATCGTCACGCGCCGCGCCGAACAGGCGCAGACGCGCTTCGGCGTGCATTTCCCGCCGGCGGTCATCGACTACATCTCGCGCATCGTCATCAGCCACGGGCGCGATCTCGACGGCGCGGTGAACCGCCTCGTGGCGGCCAACCAGCTGACGGGCGAGCCGGTGACGGTGCCACTGGCCGAGCGCACCCTGGCCGACCTGGTGCGGGCGCGCGAGGCGCGCCGGGTGCGCATCGAGGACATCCTGCGGATCGTGTCGCGCCACTACAAGGTGCCGCGCAACGAGCTGCTCAGCTCGCGCCGCTCGCGCGACGTCGTCAGGCCGCGCCAGATCGCCATGTATCTCGCCAAGGCGCTGACGCAGCGCTCGCTGCCCGAGATCGGCCGGCGCTTCGGCGGGCGCGACCACACGACCGTGCTGCATTCGGTGCGCAAGGTCGAGCAGATGATGAAGGACGATGCCGACCTGACCCAGGAGATCGAGCTGCTGAAGCGCATGCTCGAGGAATAGGCCGGCGCCGGCCCGCGCGGGCCGGCATGCAGTTTGCCGTTGTATGTGTTGCGTGAGGAAGACTTGGTTCCCCGACTTGTCGTCAAGGTGAAACGGACCGTGCGGCGCCTGGCGCGGCGCGGCCAGCGGACTGGCCCCGAGGCGGCCCAGAACCGGGCCAGCTGGCAGGCCATGCTGTCGCGCATCGACGCCGAAGCGCTGGCGGCTGAGCGGCGCCTCGCCGATGCCGAGCGGGCGCTCAACCGGCTGACGCTGTCCTGAACGCAAAACTGCGGAAATGCTGCGTCGCAAGGCCCCGTCGGCCTTGCGTTTCCGGCCCCGACTTGCCAAGGTCGCGACCCGGATTTCGGGGCGCCGGGCGGCCCGCAACGGTCCGCCGACAATCAGGATTTCGCCTCGCGGGGGCGGGGGTAGCGTAAAATGAAGGTCACTCTCGAGCGCAACGCATTGCTCAAGTCGCTGGGGCACGTCCATCGCGTGGTCGAGCGGCGCAACACCTATCCCATCCTCGCCAACGTGCTGCTCAAGGCGGGCGACGGGCGCATCGACCTGCGCGCCACCGATCTCGACATCGAGGTGACCGAATCGGTGCCCGCCATGGTGGCGACGGCCGGCACGACGACGGTGCCCGCCTATACGCTCTACGAGATCGTGCGCAAGCTGGCAGACGGCGCCGAGGTACGGCTCGAGACCGACGGCGCCGAGCAGATGCTGCTCAGCTCGGGGCGCTCGCGCTTCCATCTCGCCTGCCTGTCGCCGGACAGCTTCCCCGACCTGAAATCGGGCAACTTCAGCCACGAATTCGCGCTGCCGGCGGCGGGCCTGCGCGAGCTGATCGAGCGCACGCAGTTCGCCATCTCCAACGAGGAGACGCGCTACTACCTCAACGGCATCTACATGCACACGCTCGAGGCGGGCGGCCAGACGGTGCTGCGCGCGGTCGCCACCGACGGCCACCGCATGGCGCGGGCGGAAGCCGAGGCGCCGGCCGGCGCGGTCGGCATGCCGGGCATCATCGTGCCCAAAAAGACCGTCGGCGAGGTGCAGAAGCTGCTCGACGGGGCGGAAGGCGATGTCGAGGTCGAAATCTCGGACACCAAGATCCGCTTCACCTTCGCGGGCATCGTGCTGCTGTCGAAGCTCATCGAGGGGACCTTCCCCGATTACGAGCGGGTGACGCCCAAGAACAACGACAAGCAGCTCAATGTCGACCGGGCGAGCTTCGCCACGGCCGTGGACCGGGTGTCGACGATCGCCTCGGACCGCGGCGGCAAGGCCGTCAAGCTCGCCGTGCATGACGGCACGCTGGAGCTGTCGGTGACCAATCCCGACCACGGCACGGCCAGCGAGGAACTCGCCGTCGAGTTCGAGCCCGAAGCCTTCGAGATCGGCTTCAATGCGCGCTATCTGCTCGACATCATCGGCCAGATCCGCACCGACAACGCCGTCTTCCTGTTCAACGACGCCGGTTCGCCGACGCTGGTCAAGGAAGAGGGCGAATCGAGCGCGCTCTACGTGCTGATGCCGATGCGGGTGTGACGGAGCGCCCGACGCCGCGTTTGCCGTTTCCTCCCGGCGCGCCATTGGCTATCTGCTAGGCGCATGCCGACCCGGTTCATCTCCCGCCTGCGCCTCACCGCGTTCCGCAATTATGCGGCAGCCGCCCTCGACCTCGACGGGCGCCATCTGGTGCTGACCGGGCCGAACGGGGCCGGCAAGACCAATCTGCTCGAGGCCGTGTCGCTGCTGGCACCGGGGCGCGGGCTGCGCCGGGCGGCCTTCGACAGCCTCGCCACGCAGGCCTCGGACCAGCCCTGGGCGGTGGCCGCGACGATCGATACGCCGGAGGGGCCGGTCGACATCGGCACCGGGGCCACGCCGGAGGGCGGGCGGCGGGTGCGCATCAACGGCGCCAATGCCCGCACCATCGAGCAGATGAGCGATTATGTGCGGCTGCTCTGGCTCACCCCGGCCATGGACGGGCTGTTCACCGGGCCGGCCGGCGACCGGCGGCGCTTTCTCGACCGGCTGGTGACGACGCTGGTGCCGAGCCATTCGGCGACGGTCGCGAGCTTCGACAGCGCCATGCGCCAGCGCAACCGCCTGCTCGAGGCAGGCGGCGAGGCGCGCTGGCTCGATGCGCTCGAAACCGAGATGGCAGCGCATGCGGCGGCGCTGCATTTCGCCCGCGCCGATGCCGTGGGCCATCTCCAGCAGGCGATCGCGCACGGCCTCGAGGACGGCGCCTTCCCGGCGGCCCGGGTGACGCTGGGGCCGCTGTTCGAGGACCGGCACGTGCCGGCCTCCTCGGCGGCGCTCGAGGCCGAGCTCACGGCGCTGTGGGCGGCGGCGCGCGGGCTCGACCGGGCGGCGGGGCGCACGCTGAGCGGGCCGCATCGCGTCGATTTCGAGGTGCTCTACGCACAAAAGCAGATGCCGGCGGCGCTGGGCTCGACCGGCGAGCAGAAGGCGCTGCTGGTGGGGCTCGTGCTGGCCCATGCGCGGCTGGTCCGGGCCAGAACGGGCCTGGCGCCGCTGCTGCTGCTCGACGAGATCGCCGCCCACCTCGATCCCGACCGGCGGGCGGCGCTGTTCGCCACGCTGGACGGGCTCGACACGCAATGCCTGATGACCGGCACCGACCCGATGCTGTTCGAGGCGCTGGGCGGGCGGGCCCAGCGTGTCACGGTGCGCGACGGACGGCTCGAAAGGACCGCCTGATTCGCCGCGCAAACACCTTGAAATCGGGCAAAAAATCGCCATTTCGTTTGGGTATCCCACGCCGATCCGCTAGACCGATTCCATGGCGTTTCCACGCTGATTCGGAGCCCCGTTGACGACCCCTCAAGAACAAGCCGCCGCGCCTGCCGAGTATGGCGCCGATTCCATCAGGGTGCTGAAGGGGCTCGATGCCGTCCGCAAGCGCCCGGGCATGTATATCGGCGACACCGACGACGGCTCGGGCCTGCACCACATGGTCTACGAGGTGGTCGACAACGCCATCGACGAGGCGCTGGCGGGCCATGCCGACCTTGTGACGGTGACGCTCAACGCCGACGGCTCGTGCACGGTCATCGACAATGGCCGGGGCATCCCCACCGGCATCCACCAGTCCGAGGGCGTCTCGGCGGCCGAGGTCATCATGACCCAGCTGCATGCGGGCGGAAAGTTCGACCAGAACTCCTACAAGGTCTCGGGGGGCCTGCACGGGGTGGGCGTGTCGGTGGTCAACGCGCTGTCGCAGTGGCTGCGGCTGCGCATCCGGCGCGACGGCAAGATCCACGAGATGACGTTTTCGCATGGCGACGCGGTTGCGCCGCTCGCCGTGGCGGGCAGCTACGAGCAGGTCAAGACGGCCGACACCTATGAGGGCCGCTCGGGGACCGAGATCACCTTCCTGCCCTCTACCGAAACCTTCACCATGGTGGAGTTCGACTACCGCACGCTGGAGCACCGGCTGCGCGAGCTGGCCTTCCTCAATTCGGGGGTGCGGATCGCGCTGCGGGACCTGCGCCACCCCGAGCCGGTCGAGACGATCCTGCACTATGATGGCGGGCTCGAGGCCTTCGTACGCTATCTCGACAGCGTCAAGACGCCGCTCATCGCCAGCCCGATCTACCTGTCGCAGGACAAGGACGGCATCACCGTCGAACTCGCCCTGTGGTGGAACGACAGCTACCACGAGAACGTGCTGTGCTTCACCAACAACATCCCGCAGCGCGACGGCGGTACGCATCTGGCGGGCTTCCGCGCGGCGCTGACGCGGCAGGTGGCGAACTACGCGGAAAGCTCGGGCATCCTCAAGCGCGAGAAGGTGACGCTGAGCGGCGAGGATTCGCGCGAAGGGCTGACGGCGGTGCTGTCGGTCAAGGTGCCGGACCCCAAATTCTCCTCGCAGACCAAGGACAAGCTGGTTTCCTCCGAGGTGCGGCCGGTCGTCGAGAACGTCATCAACGACAAGCTCTCGCAATGGTTCGAGGAGCATCCGGCCGAGGCGCGGGTCGTCGTCGGCAAGGTGGCCGAGGCCGCCGCGGCCCGCGAGGCGGCGCGCAAGGCGCGCGAGCTCACCCGGCGCAAATCGGCGCTCGACGTCAATTTCCTCGCCGGCAAGCTCAAGGACTGCTCGGAAAAGGACCCGGCCAAGTCGGAGCTGTTCCTCGTCGAGGGCGATTCGGCCGGCGGCTCGGCCTCGCAGGGGCGCGACCGCTACACCCAGGCGGTGCTGCCGCTGCGCGGCAAAATCCTCAATGTCGAGCGGGCGCGATTCGACCGCATGCTGGGGTCCGAGCAGATCGGCAATCTGGTGATGGCGCTCGGCACCTCGATCGGGCGCGAAGAGTTCAATATCGACAAGCTGCGCTACCACCGCATCATCATCATGACCGACGCCGATGTCGACGGCGCCCATATCCGCACCCTGCTGCTCACCTTCTTTTACCGGCAGATGCGCGAGCTCATCGACAGGGGGCACATCTACATCGCCCAGCCGCCGCTCTACAAAGTGAAGCGCGGCGCCTCGGAGCAGTACATCAAGGACGAGCGCGGGCTCGAGGACTACCTCATCGAGGGCGGCGCCGACGAGGCGCGGTTCACGACCGGCGCCGGCTCGGTGCATAGCGGCCACGACCTGCTCGACATCGTGCGCCAGGCCCGCGACATCGTCCACCAGATCGAGGGCTTCAACACCCGCTACGACCGCGCCATCCTCGAGCAGGCGGCCACGGTGGGCGGGCTCGACCCCGAGGCGCTGGCCGATCCCGAGCGCGCCGCCGGCATCGGGGCGCGCATCGCGCGCCGGCTCGACCGGGTCGCCGACGAGGTCGAGCGCGGCTGGACGGGCGAGCCCGACGGCCAGGGCGGGCTGATCTTCGAGCGCACCGTGCGCGGCGTCACCGAGCGGCACGAATTCGACGCCAACCTCATGGCCTCGGCGGACGCCCGCAAGATGCGCCAGATGATCGGGCGCACGGACGAGCTCTATGCCGGCGTGGGCAGCTATGCCCGCAAGGACGCCACGAGCCCGGTCTTCGGGCCCTCCTCGCTGTTCGCGACGGTGACCGCGGCAGGTCGCAAGGGCACGACGCTGCAGCGCTACAAGGGGCTGGGCGAGATGAATCCCGAGCAATTGTGGGAAACGACGCTCGATCCCAATGCGCGCACCCTGCTCAAGGTCGAGATCAAGGACAGCGACGATCACGACAAGCTGTTCTCGGAGCTGATGGGCGACCTCGTCGAGCCGCGCCGCGCCTTCATCCAGACCAACGCCCTTAACGTCGCCAATCTCGACGTTTGATGCTGCGCGACAGTCGCGATATTATCCGGCGGCTGGAAAAGGACGGCTTTGCGCTGGCGGCCGTCAGGGGATCGCATCACCGCTACAGGCATGAGGACGGTCGCGCCGTCAGCGTGCCGCATCCGCGGCGCGACATACCGGTTGGAACCGTGGCCTCGATCTACAGGCAGGCGAACTGGGCGAAGGACTGAGCCATGACCGAGCGATACTATATCGGCCTCGTCCATAAGGAGCCGGACTCGCTCTACGGCATCTCCTTTCCGGACGTACCGGGCGTCATAGCGGCCGAGGACAATGTCGAGGCCGTCATGCGCGAAGGCGCAGTGGCGTTGGCCTTCGCCTTCGAGGATTGGGACGGCCCCCTTCCGGCGCCGCGCAGTATCGACGAGTTGCGGCAGGATCCGGAGTTCGTCGACTTATCCGGCGACGCCATCATCGTCGCCGTCCGCCCCGACACGTCTGTGCCTGCCGCCGCCCAGTAATTTGTTGCCGGCGGGCCACAAGGGGGAGCAACCCCCTTAAGCCCACATAAACCGGCCACATTTAGCCTCAAGAACCTTGGGGTTGCGCCCGGCATCCGGCAGCGCCACGCTTGGACGCAGATGCGTGCCCCCCGCCCCCTTCAGGAGTCGGCCGGTCGCGATGCGCAGAAAGAATCCCGGGGCCCTGTTCATGGATTTCCAGATTTCGCCGGACGACAGGATCGGCGGCGCTTCGGCGAAGGCGCACGGCCGGGCCAAGGCACCGGCCAAGGGCCGCAAGCCGGCCAGGGGCCAGCGCATCGAGCCGGGCTTCGGCGCCTATGAGGATTACGACGACGCCCCCGCGCCGCCGGCCCCGCGCCGCGGCCGCGCCGCCAAGGCGAAAAAACCGGCCCGCGCCCGCCGGGCGCGGAAGCCCTTCAGCGTCTGGCGTGTCTTCAGCCGGATCGTCTACTGGGTGATGACCCTGGCCATCGTCGGCGCCGTCGCCGGCGCCGGCGTCGTCTACTATTACTGGATGCAGATGCCGTCGGTGACGACCTGGGCGGTGCCCGAGCGCGCGCCCAACATCCGGGTCGTCGCGACCGACGGGCGGCTCATCTCCAACCGCGGCAAGTCGGGCGGCGAGGCGGTGTCGATCCACGAATTGCCGGCCTTCGTGCCGGCGGCGTTCGTCGCCATCGAGGACCGGCGCTTCTACGAGCATTTCGGCATCGACCTGCTGGGCCTCGCCTCTGTGGCGCTCGAAAGCGTGCAGGCCGGCGGCATCACGCGCGGCGCCTCGACCATCACCCAGCAGGTGGCCAAGAACCTGTTCCTCACCCCCGACCAGACGCTCGGCCGCAAGGTGCAGGAGGGGCTGCTCGCCATCTGGCTCGAGCACAATTATGCCAAGGACCAGATCCTCGAGCTCTACCTGAACCGCGTCAATTTCGGCCACGAGAAATACGGCATCGAGGCCGCCGCGCAGTTCTATTTCGGCAAGTCGGCGCGCAATCTGTCGCTGGGCGAGGCGGCGATGCTGGCCGGCTCGCTGCAGGCGCCCTCGCGCCTCAACCCGCGCGGCCGGCAGGACCGCGTCGAGGCGCGCCAGAAGCTGGTGCTGCAGGCGATGGCCAAGGAGGGCTACATCTCGAGCGCCGAGGCGGCAGCCGCCGCCATCGACCCCGACCAGATCGTGCGCACCAAGGTGGTGGGCGCCGAATCCTACGTCGCCGACTGGGTCGAAGGCCTCGTCACCGCCTATGTCGGCGACATCACGCAGGACGTCGTCGTCTATACGACGATCAACTGGGATTTGCAGAAGGACGCCGAATTCCTCATCAAGGAGGCGGTGAGCAACGAGGGCGCGGCCGCCGGCTTCTCGCAGGGCGCGCTGGTGGCGATCGACGCCGACGGCGCCGTGCGGGCGGTGGTCGGCGGCGCCGACTACACCCAGAGCCAGTACAATCGCGCCGTCACCTCGCGGCGCCAGCCCGGCTCGGCCTTCAAGCCCTTCGTCTACATGGCCGCGATGGAAGCGGGCTACACGCCCGACACCATGGCCCAGGACGCGCCGGTCAACATCAATGGCTGGCAGCCCTCCAATGCCGACGGCAAGTTCATGGGCGAGATCTCGCTGCGCCAGGGGCTGGCCTATTCGCGTAACACCGTCGCGGCGCAGCTGGCGACCATCCTCGGGCCCGAGCGGGTGGTCGAGGCGGCCCAGCGCATGGGCATCTCCTCGCCGCTGATGGCCGTGCCCTCGATCGCGCTCGGCACGCAGGAAGTGTCGCTGCTGGAGCTGACTGCGGCCTATGCGCCCTTCGCCAATGGCGGCCAGGGCGTCATCGCCAATGTCATCACGCGCATCGAGACGGCGGAGGGCAAGGTGCTCTACGACGCCGTGCCGGCGGGGCCGGGCCAGGTCGTCTCGCCGCTCGTCGTGGGCGAGATGAACGACATGCTGTCGACCGCACTCGAGATCGGCACCGGCAAGCGCGCCAGCCTGTCGGGCTGGCAGATCGGGGGCAAGACCGGCACGTCGCAGAAGGCGCGCGACGCGCTGTTCGTCGGCTACACGTCGCGCATGGTGACGGGCATCTGGCTGGGCAATGACGACGACAAGCCGACGCGGCTCGCCGGCGGCACGGTGCCGACCCAGATCTGGTCCGACTTCATGTCGAAGGCCCATGCGGGGCTACCACCCGCCAACCTGCCCGACGTCAATTCGGCCTCGATCCCGGCCGACATGCTGCAACCGGCCGACCCCATCGGCGCGCTGGCGACCGACGGCATGGCGCCCGAGGGCGGCTTCGCGCCGCTCGAGCCACAGGCGCCGGTGCAGGAACAGCCGCGCTCGGCGCGCACCATCGGCGACATCCTGAGCGGCATTTTCGGGGGCGGCTGAGCGTCAGCCGGCGACGGAACCCGCCGCCTGCCTCAGTTCAGTTGGTCGCGGGGGCGGGCGTGGCGGCGCCGTTGGGCGTATTGCCGCCGGCCTGCTGCTGGGCCTGGAGCTGGCGCAGATTCTGCACATAGATGGCGTTGAAGTCGACCGGCTCCATCATCAGCGGCGGGAAACCGCCCTGCTGGGTGACGCTGGCCAGCACCTGGCGGGCGAAGGGGAAGATCAGCCGCGGGCATTCGACGAGCAGCAGCGGGGCGAGCTGGTTCTCGGGCACGTTCTTGATGCGGAACACGCCGCCATAGATAAGCTCGACATTGAACAGCACGGTCTTTTCACGCTCGGCCTTGGCGTTGAGCGTGATCTCGACGGCATAGACGTCGTCAGCCTGCTTCTTGACGCCGACATTGATGCCGACATTGAAGTTGGGATTGGGCCCGCCGAGCATGATCGAGCCGGGCGCGCCGGGATTCTCGAAGCTCATGTCGCGGATATACTGGCCAACCAGGTTGAAGCTGGGCTGCGGCTGCTCATTGGGTGCGGTGCCGCCCGCGGCGTTCTCGTCGGCCATCACTGAATTCCTTGCATTAGGGGGCGGGCGCGGGACTAGCAGGTTTGGCCCGGGCTCACAAGCGCGGCCCGTCGCGCCAGTCGTCGGGATTGATCTCGATCAGCCCGGGATCGGCCGGGGCGCCGCCGCCCGGCCGCCTGTCGACGGCGCGGAAATGGCGGGCGAGCAGCGCGTAGAGTCCCTGCCGCGTCGGCGGCAGCACGAGCAGCAGGCCGACGAGGTCGGTAAAATAGCCGGGCAGGAGCAGCAGGAAGCCGCCCAGCCCGACCAGCATGGCATCGGCCATCTGGCGGGCGGGCAATTCGCCGCGGCTCAGCCGCGCCCGCAGCTCGTGCAGCGTCGCGACCCCCTGCCAGCGCAGCACCAGCACGCCGGCAAGGCTGGTGAGCACCACCCCAAGCAGCGTCGGCAGCACGCCGATGGCCCCGCCGATGACGACGAACAGCGCGATCTCGACGAGCGGCAGCGCCAGGATGGCGATAAGCAGCAGGCGGCCGAACATGCATGTCTCCCTTGTCGCTTTGCCGCACCCATCGGCTCGTTCCACACTTCGTGAACTGGTTTCGGGGTACCGCATTTCCTATATAGGATGCGAAACGGCTTCCCCGAAGGCGCGATCCCCTTTCGCCCCCCGCGAGAATCGAGAGCAGCATGGACGAATTCCTCGACATCCCCACCCTTATCGTGATCGGCGTCGCGATTTTCGTGCTGTTCCGCCTGCGCAGCGTGCTCGGCTCGCGCACCGGCACCGAGCGCTCGCCGCTGGAACGGGCCCGCGCCGCCCAGCAGGCCAAGCCCGCCAATTCCGACGACAAGGTCGTGCCCATGCGCCGCGTGCCGCAGCCGGTCGACGGCGACGCCGAGCGGCGGGCGCTGAAACTCGAAGCCGAGATCGAGCAGATGGCGCATGGCAGCGCCGAGATCGCCGCCGGCCTCAAGGCCATCACCGAGGCCGATCCGGGCTTTTCGCCCAAGGGCTTCCTCGAAGGCGCCAAGGCGGCCTATGAGATGATCGTCACCGCCTTTGCGAGCGGCGACCGCAAGACGCTCAAATCGCTGCTCGAAAAGGACGTCTATGACGGCTTCGAGCGGGCCATCGGCGAGCGCGAGGCGGCCGGGCGCACGGTGGACTTCACCTTTGTCGGCCTGCCCAAGATCGAGATCGCCGATGCCGATCTCGACAAGCGCGATGCACGCGTCGCGGTCCGCTTCAACGCCGAAGTGGTGCAGGCGACGCGCGACAAGGACGGCACGCTGGTCGAGGGCGATGCCGACCGCATCCAGTCCATCGCCGACGAATGGACCTTCGCGCGCAGCCCGAAATCGCGCGACCCCAACTGGAAGCTGGTCGCCACCAACCAGCTCTCCTGAGGCCGTTGCGGGGGCTGTCATGGCAAGGCGGGGCGGACACAAGCAGCCGCCCGTTCCCGATTTCCACCTGTGGGAGGCCGTGGCGCAGACGGTGCTGCCGCTGAAGCCGCACCGGCGGGCACGGCCGGAGGCGGCGCTGCCCCTGCCGCTGCCGCCCAGCGTGCCGCCGGCGCCCCGACGCACACCCGCGCTGGCCATGCCCGCCTATCAGCCGCCGAGCACCCCCGGGGCGACGCCGGTCGGCGTGATCGAGCCCAAGCTCAGGAAGCGGCTCGGGCGCGGCCGCGTCAGCATCGACGGCACGCTCGACCTGCACGGCCTGCACCAGGACGAGGCGCGCGCCGCGCTGACGCGCTTTGTCAGCGCCCGCTTCGCGCGCGGCGCGCGCACCCTGCTCGTCATCACCGGCAAGGGGCTGAAGAAGGTCAATGGCGACCCCACGACGATCATCGAGCGCGGCGTGCTGCGCACAATGCTGCCGATCTGGCTCAACGGGCCCGAGCTGAGGCCGATCGTCGCCGGCTGGGACCAGGCGGCGCAAGGCCATGGCGGCGAGGGCGCATGGTATGTGCGGCTGCGCCGGGAGAGCGGGCGATGACGCCGCTGGGCGCCAAGATGCGCGAGCTGCGCCAGGCGCGCGGGGTGACGCTCAAGCAGATGGCCAAGGCGCTCGACGTGTCGAGCGCCTATCTCAGCGCGCTCGAGCACGGCCGGCGCGGCCGGCCGACCTGGGGCATGCTGCAGCGCATCATCCATTATTTCCAGGTGATCTGGGACGAGGCCGAGGAATTGCAGCGGCTGGCGGAGCTGTCCGACCCGCGCGTCACCATCGATACGGGCGGGCTCGACCCGGCCGCCACCGAATTCGCCAACCGCCTCGCCCGCGACATCCACCGCCTCGCCCCCGAAGACCTCGCCCTGCTCAAGGCCGAACTCATCAAGCGCGTGAAATAGCCTTTGATACCCATGGAAAGGCGGGATCGTCTTGCAGGCGGAATCGTGCGAAACGTCGGTCATGGAGCCCTTTGACCCATTCCTCGCCGAGCTGCCCGCAGCCGCCCGCCTCGTCGGCGTCCGGAGCGGCACGGCGCTCGACGCCGCCGCCGTCCGCGCGCAGGTCGCGGCGCGGGCTGCATCGCTCGGGGCCCTGAAGCTGGGCCATGGCGCACGCATCGTGGTCGGCGAGACCGATCCGGTCGCGTTCATCGTCGCGATGCTGGCGGCCTGGCGCGTCGGGCTCGCCGTCGTCGCGGTCAACCCCGGCCTCGCCGCCGCCGAGCAGAAGACCGTGCTCGACACCACCGGTGCCCTGGCCTGGCTGGGAGACCTTCGCACGGCGGCGCCTGCCACTGCGCCCGCCGGGGCGGCGTCGGCCGAGCCCCTGCAGCCGGACGAGCCGGCGCTCATCCTCATGACCTCGGGCACCACCGGCCGGCCGAAAGGCATCGCCCATTCGCTGCGCAGCCTCGGGGCGCGCATCGAGGCCAATATCGCCGAGATCGGCGCCGGCCCGTTGCGGCAGACGCTGTGCGTGCTGCCGGTCTTTTTCGGCCACGGGCTCATCGGCAATGCATTGACGCCGCTCTTTGCGGGCGCATCCGTCCATCTGTGGCCGACCCCCACCGCCGCCGAGCTGCCGGGGCTTACCCCCTATCTCGAGGCCGAGGGCATCTCCTTCATGAGCTCCGTGCCCAGCTTCTGGAAGCTGGCGCTGAGGCTCGCGCCGCCGCCGCAACGCCCGCTGGAGCGCGTCCATATCGGCTCGGCACCGCTGTCGATCGCCAACTGGCAGGCGGTATCGGACTGGGCCGGCACGCCCAACGTCTTCAACATGTTCGGCATGACCGAGACCGCCAACTGGATTTCAGGCGGCCGGCTCGCCGAGGCCGGCCCGCGCGACGGCTATGTCGGGCGGGTCTGGGGCGGCGCCTTTGCGGTGCTGGACGAAGCGGGCGACATCCTGCCGAGCGGCAGGGGCGAGGTGCTGGTGCGCTCACCCTCGATTATGCTCGGCTACTGGGAGCGGCCCGACCTCGACGCCGCGGCCTTTGCCGGCGACTGGTTCCGCACCGGCGATACCGGCCAGCTCGAGGCCGATGGCGCGCTGACGCTGGTCGGGCGCATCAAGTCCGAGATCAACCGCGGCGGCATCAAGGTGCAGGCCGAGGAGGTCGACATGCTGCTGGAGCGTCACCCCGCCATCGCCGAGGCCTGCGCCTTCGGCATCCCTGATGCGGCGGCCGGCGAGGCCGTCGCCGCCGCCATCGTGCTCAAGCCCGGTCATGCCTTCGAGCCCGAGGCGATCAAGGCCTGGTGCCGCACGCAGGCGCGCGCCGATGCCGTGCCGGCGCGGCTCTATGCGCTCGCAGCGATTCCGCGCAATGACCGCGGCAAGATCGTGCGCGCCGATGTGCGCGCGGCGGCGGAGGCCGCCCGGTGAAGATCACCCTGCGCCCGCCCGACCGGCGTCTCGCGCGTCCCGTCGAGACCAAGCGGTTCCTGCTCAGGCCGCTCGGCATCCTCGACACGCTGCGGATAACCGAAAGCTGGCGCAGCGATGCCGACATCCTCACCGGCATCTACTTCTCGCCCGAGCCGCGTTCGCTGCTGATGTGGCTGCGCAAAGGCCCCATCCCCAACAATGTCGACCGCTTCGCCTTCGCCATCGTCCCGCGTGGCGCGACCGATCCCATCGGCGTGCATATGGTGAAGCTGCGCAAGAACCGCGCGGCCAGCAACGGCATCGGCATCCATGATCGCAGCTGGTGGGGGGCCGACGTGGTGGTCGAGGTGCGCGCGGCGCTGATGGCGCACTTCTTCGCCAACGGCCCGGTCGACACGTTCCTCGGTTTCGTGCGCCAGCGCAACCTCAACTCGATCTTCGTCTACCGGCGCATGGGCTTTGCCTATACCGGCCTCGCCAACACGCCCAAGCGCAACCCGGCGACCGGCGAGGTCGCCGACATCATGCGTTTCGAGATGGCACGCGCGCGCTGGGATGCCGGGCCGTTCGGGAGCGCCGCCAATGGACGTTGACCGCCGCGCCGGCGAACTCGTCGCCGCTGCCCTCGACATCCAGTCGACCGTGTCGATCGACGACGACATGGCGAGCCTTCAGGCCTGGACCAGCCTCACCCATGTGCGGCTGATCCTCGAGATCGAGGCGGCGCTCGGGCGCATGCTCGGTCCGGACGAGATCGCCTCGATCGATTCCGTGCGCGCCGTGGCGCAGCTCCTCGCTAGCCCCGCGCAATGACGTCGAGGAACGCCGCGCCATAGCGCTCGAGCTTGCGCGCGCCCATGCCGGGCAGCGCCTCCATGTCGGCGAGGCTCGCCGGCCGCGCCAGGGCCATGGCGCGCAGCGTGGTGTCGTGGAAGATCACATAGGGCGGTACGCCCTGCTCGCGGGCCAGCCGCGCCCGCTCGCCGCGCAGCGCATCGAAGAGGCCCGCGGCGGGCGCCGGCAGGTCGACGGCGCGGCGGAGCGCGCGCTTCGTGTCGGCGGCGGTGCGGCGCTGGTCCTTGCGCAGGGTGACGCTGCGCTCGCGGCGGAACACGGCACGGGCGCCCTCGCCCAGCCGCAGCCCGCCATAGCCGGCGGCATCGACCTGGACGAGCCCGCCGGCGGCGAGCTGGCGCAGCACCGACTGCCAGCCCCGGGCGTCGAGCTCGGTGCCGGCGCCGAAGACGGGCTGGGTGTGGTGCCCGTTCTGCAGCACCTTTTCGGTCTCGCGGCCGACCAGCACGTCGACGATGTGGCCCGCCCCGAAGCGCTGGCCGGTCCTGTAGATGGCGGCCAGCGCCTTGATCGCCGCCTCGGTGCCGTCCCAGCTCTCGGCCGGCGTCAGGCAGTTGTCGCAATTGCCGCAGCCGCCCGGATGGGCCTCGCCGAAATGGGCGAGCAGCGCCTTGCGGCGGCACTCGGTTGTCTCGCACACGGCGAGCAGCGCCTCGAGCTTGCCGCGCTCGACGCGCTTGACCTCGTCGGGCGCCTCGCCCTCCTCGATCATGCGGCGGCGCTGCACGACGTCGGCAAGCCCGTAGAGCAGCAGCGCCTCGGCGGGCTGGCCGTCTCGCCCGGCGCGGCCCGTCTCCTGGTAATAGGCCTCGATGGAGGACGGCATGTCGAGATGGGCGACATAGCGCACGTCGGGCTTGTCGATGCCCATGCCGAAGGCGACGGTGGCGACGAGGCAGACGCTCTCTTCGGCAAGGAACGCGTCCTGGTTGCGGCTGCGCAGCTGGGACGGCATTCCAGCGTGATAGGGCAGCGCCCGCACGCCATGCTCGACCAGCCATTGGGCCGTGCGCTCGACCTTGTTGCGCGACAGGCAATAGACGATGCCGCTCGCCTTGTCGTGGCGGCCGAGCAGGTCGAGGAGCTGCCGCTGCCCATTGGTGCGCTCGGCGATGGCGTAGGCGATATTGGGCCGATCGAAGCTCGTCGAAAAGATGCGCGCCTCGCCCAGCTGCAGCCGCTCGACGATGTCGTCGCGGGTGAGCGGGTCGGCGGTGGCGGTCAACGCGACGCGCGGCACGCCGGGAAACAGCTCGGCGATGCGGCTCAGGGCGCGATAGTCGGGACGGAAATCATGGCCCCACTGGCTGACGCAATGCGCTTCGTCGATGGCGAAGAGGGCGATGTCGACATCGCCGAGAAGCTGCAGGAAGCCCGGCGTCATCATGCGCTCGGGCGCGACATAGAGCAGGTCGAGCTGGCCGCGCATGAGGCGGCGGCGCACATCGGCCGCCGCCTCCGCCTCGAGCGAGGAATTCAGCGCCTCGGCAGCGACGCCCTGCTGGCGCAGCGCCTCCACCTGATCGCGCATCAAAGCGATGAGCGGCGAGACGACGATGCCGACGCCTTTGCGGCAAAGCGCCGGCAGCTGGTAGCAGACCGACTTGCCGGCGCCGGTCGGAAACAGCACCACCGCGTCGCCGCCTGCCACCACATGGGCCACGACCTCCGCCTGCTGGCCGCGGAATTCGGCATGGCCGAAGACGTCGTGCAGCACGGTGCGGGGATCGGGAGCGGGGGAAGGCAAGCCGGCGGGTCCGTTGAGTCGGGAGATCACCGACATTGACCACGCAGGCGCCGGATGAGCAAGCACCGCGGTCAGCTCCCCTGCCCGCAAGGGGGCGGGGAGCTGCGCTGGAGCGGCGTTACAGCACGAAACGGCTGAGATCGGCGTCGGCGGCCATCTTGCCGATGCGCTCGTCGACATAGGCGCGGTCGATCCGTATCGTCTCGCCCTTCTTCTGGTCGGCGTCGAAGGAGATGTCCTCGACGAGCCGCTCCATGATCGTCTGCAGGCGCCGCGCGCCGATGTTCTCGACCGTGGCGTTGACCTTCACCGCAGCGTCGGCGATGGCCTCGATGGAGTCGGGCTGGAAGTCCAGCGCCAGCCCCTCGGTGGCCATCAGCGCCACATATTGCTTGATGAGCGAGGCGTCGGTGTCCTTGAGGATGCCGATGAGGTCGTCCTTGCTCAGCGCCGACAGCTCGACGCGGATGGGCAGGCGGCCCTGCAGCTCGGGCAGCAGGTCCGAGGGCTTGCTGACATGGAAGGCGCCCGAGGCGATGAACAGGATGTGGTCGGTCTTGACCGGCCCGTATTTGGTGGACACGGTCGTGCCCTCGATCAGCGGCAGCAGGTCGCGCTGCACGCCCTCGCGGCTCGGGCCGGAATAGCGCCCGTCGCCGGCGGCGACCTTGTCGATTTCGTCGATGAAGATGATGCCGTGATTCTCGGCCAGTTCCACCGCCTCGCGGGTGAGCTGGTCCTGGTCGAGCAGCTTGTCGGCCTCGTCGGCCATCAGCAGCGTATGCGAATCCTTGACCCTGACCTTGCGCTTGGCCGGCCGGCCGCCCAGCGCCTTGCCGATCATGTCCTGGATGTTGATGACGTTGGGCTGGCCGGGAATGTCGAAGAAGCCGCCCTGGCCCGGCGCCTGGCCGGAGACCTCGACCTCGATCTCGCGGTCGTCGAGCTCGCCCGAGCGCAGCTTCTTGCGGAAGCTGTCGCGGGTGGCCGATCCGGCGCTGGCGCCGACAAGGGCGTCGAGCACGCGCTCCTCGGCCTTTTCGTGCGCCTGCTGCCTGACCTCCTCGCGGCGGATGTCGCGCAGCACCGAGATGCCGGCCTCGACGAGGTCGCGCACCATCTGCTCGACGTCGCGGCCGACATAGCCGACTTCGGTGAACTTGGTGGCCTCGACCTTGATGAAGGGCGCCTGGGCCAGCTTGGCGAGGCGGCGGGAAATCTCCGTCTTGCCGACGCCGGTGGGCCCGATCATCAGGATGTTCTTGGGCGTCACCTCGGCGCGCAGCGCCTCGGGCAGCTGCTGGCGGCGCCAGCGGTTGCGCAGGGCGACGGCGACGGCGCGCTTGGCGTCGGTCTGGCCGACGATGTAGCGGTCGAGCTCGGCGACGATCTGGCGGGGCGACAGGGTCGATGTATCGGGCATTGGCTCGTCTTTCCGGACGCCTTGGAAAAGCACGTCCTCTTGCCCGCCATGGCTGGCCGGGCCGGTGGTTTCGTTCAGCATATCAGGACTCGATCGCCTCCAAGGTCACGCTTTCGTTCGTGTAGATGCAGATCTCGGCGGCGATCTTCATCGCCTTGCGCGCGATCTCCTCGGCGTCCATGTCGGTGTTCTCGGCCAAGGCGATGGCCGCCGACTGGGCGTAGTTGCCGCCCGAGCCGATGGCGATGACGCCCTTGTCGGGGGTGAGCACGTCGCCATTGCCGGTGACGACCAGCGTCGTCTCCTTGTCGGCGACGATCATCATCGCCTCGAGATGGCGCAGATAGCGGTCGCCGCGCCAGTCCTTGGCGAGCTCGACGGCGGCGCGCATCAGCTGGTCGGGATATTGCTCGAGCTTCTTTTCCAGCCGTTCGAACAGGGTGAAGGCATCCGCGGTCGAGCCGGCGAAGCCGCCGATGACCTTGTCGCCCACGAGGCGCCGGACCTTTTTTGCATTATGCTTCATCACCGTGTTGCCGACCGAGACCTGGCCGTCGCCGGCGACCACCACCTTGGCGCCCTTGCGCACCGAGACGATTGTCGTGCCGTGCCAGCCGGGAAAGGCGTTGTCTTGGGACATTCAACACTCCAAAAGGATTTTTCCGTATTTAGGGGCAGAACCCCGGATTGCAATATCGGCACCTGCCGATGAATGAGGCCCTCGCGGCCCGGAGACGAGACGATGCGCCAGGCCGAGATCAAGCGGCGAACCCACGAGACCGACATCGAAGTGGCGGTCAGCCTCGACGGCGAGGGCCGCTACGACGTGGCCACCGGCATCGGCTTTTTCGACCACATGCTCGAGCAGCTCGCCAAGCATGCGCTGATCGACATCAAGGTGCGCGCCACGGGCGATCTGCACATCGATTTCCACCACACGGTCGAGGATGTGGGCATCGCGCTCGGGCAGGCGGTGAAGCAGGCGCTGGGCGACAAGCGGGGCATCCGCCGCTACGCCTCGGCCGACCTCGTCATGGACGGCACGCTGACGCGGGTGGCGCTCGACGTCTCCGGCCGGCCCTATCTGGTTTGGAATGTGCGTTTCGACCGCGACAAGGTGGGCGAGATGGACACCGAGCTGTTCCGCGAGTGGTTCCAGGCCTTCGCGATGAATGCCGGGATCACGCTGCACGTCGAAACGCCCTATGGCGACAACAACCACCACATCGCCGAATCGGCCTTCAAGGCGCTGGCGCGCGCCCTGCGCGAGGCCGTCGCCATCGACCCGCGCGCCAAGGATGCGATCCCCAGCACGAAGGGCACGCTCTGAGCGCGTGCGGCGGCGGGCTCAGGCCCGCTCCGCCGGCGGCGCTGTCGGTCAGCTGAAGCCGTGCGAGGCGCCCGCATAGATACCGAAGGCCGCCACCGCGAGGGTGAGGATCAGCAGGGCGAGGCCGAGATAGCCGATGAAGATGCCCTGGCTGGGGGTTTCGGTGTTCACCGGCTCGGCGCGGGCATCATTGTTGGTGGCCATCTGTCGAAACTCCATCGTGTCCTGGTGCCGCCGCCCCCGCTTCCCTGCGGCGGGGATTTGCTCTAAGGCGGTGCCATGACCGTCTACTCTATCTTCGAAAAACCGCAAGGGAAGGCGGCAAAGGACCGCGCGCCGGCCGCCGTGCCCGAACGCTTCTCGTGGCTCGGCATGCTCCTGCCGCCGGTCTTCGCGCTCTGGCACGGGCTGTGGCTGCTGCTGGTGTTCTGGGTGGCGCTGGTCATGGGCCTCGCCTATGCGAGCCGGCTGATCGGGCTCGAGGCGGCGGTCTGCCTCTACGGGCTCGTTGCGGTCTTCCTCGGCATCGAGGCGGCCGCCTTCCGGCGCGACGGGCTGCTGTTCCGCGGCTATGCCTGGCGCGGCGACATCATCGCGGCGGGCGAGGACAGCGCTCAGCGCGATTTCATCCGCCTCGGCAAATGACCGCTTCCGTCGCGATCGTCGATTACGGCGCGGGCAATCTGCGCTCGGCCGCCAAGGCCTTCGAGCGTGCCGTGCGCACGCTCGGGGCGTCCATCGACGTCGCCGTCACCTCCGATCCCGAGCTTGTGCGCCGCGCCGACCGGATCGTACTGCCCGGCGTCGGCGCCTTCGCCGACTGCATGGCGGGGCTCAGCGCGCTCAAGGGCATGCGCGAGGCGCTCGACGAGCGCGTGCTGCGCCAGGGCGTACCGTTCCTCGGCATCTGCGTCGGCATGCAGCTGATGGCCGGCGAGGGGCTCGAAAAGGGCAGCTCGGCGGGGCTCGGCTGGATCGGCGGCAGCGTCACCCGGCTGACGCCGGAAGGCGGGCTCAAGGTGCCGCATATGGGCTGGAACACGCTGCGCGTCACCCGGCCGCATCCGCTGCTCGCCGACATTCCCGACGGCGAGGCGGGGCTGCACGCCTATTTCGTCCATTCCTACCATTTCGTCCCGGCCGACCCGCACGACCTGTTCGCGACCGCCGATTACGGGCAGGCGGTCACCGCCTGCGTCGGGCGCGACAACATGTTCGGCACCCAGTTCCACCCGGAAAAGAGCCAGACGCTCGGGCTGCGGCTGATCGGGAATTTCCTCGGATGGGCCCCGTGATCCTGTTTCCCGCCATCGACCTCAAGGGCGGCGAGGCGGTGCGCCTCAAGCTCGGCGACATGGCGCAGGCGACGGTGTTCAACACCGATCCGGCGGCCCAGGCGCGCCAGTTCGAGGCTCAGGGCTTCGCCTATCTGCACGTCGTCGATCTCGACGGCGCCTTTGCCGGCGAAAGCCGCAACGGCGCGGCCGTCGAGGCGATCCTCGGCGCCGTCGGCATGCCCATCCAGCTCGGCGGCGGGATCCGCACCATGGCGCAGATCGAGGCGTGGCTCGACAAGGGCCTGGCGCGGGTCATCCTCGGCACCGTGGCGCTGCGCGAGCCGGCGCTGGTGCGCGAGGCGGCGCGCCGCTTTGCCGGCCGCATCGCCGTGGGCATCGACGCGCGCGGCGGCAAGGTCGCCGTCGAGGGCTGGGCCGAGACCTCCGAGCTCGACGCCGTCGAGATGGCGCGCCGCTTCGAGGGCGCCGGCGTTGCGGCGCTCATCTATACCGACATCGACCGCGACGGGGTGCTGGCCGGCATCAACTGGGACGCCACGCTGGCGCTGGCGCGGGCCGTCTCCATCCCGGTGATCGCCTCGGGCGGGCTCGCCTCGATGGCCGATATCGAGCGACTGAGCCAGCCCGACTGCCGCATCCTCGCCGGCGCCATCAGCGGCCGGGCGCTCTATGACGGGCGCATCGATCCGGCCGCCGCGCTGGCGCTGCTCAGGGGCGCACCGGCATGAGGCCCGCGGCGATGGACGCGGCCGGGCTGTGGCGCGTGTTCGGCACCCTCGCGGCGCTCGCCGTGCTGGGCGGGCTGGCGCTCTGGACGGGCCATTGGGCGCTCAGCCTCATCGGGTTGATGCTGGTGAGCTTCGCGCTGCTGGCCGCCCTCTTCGCCCTCATTGCCCAATTGCGCGCCGGACGGACCGACCGATGAGCCTCAAGACCCGCCTCATTCCCTGCCTCGACGTCAAGGACGGGCGCGTCGTCAAGGGCGTGCAGTTCGTCGACCTCGTCGACGCCGGCGACCCGGTGGCGGCGGCCATCGCCTATGATGCGGCGGGCGCCGACGAATTGTGCTTTCTCGACATCACGGCAAGCGCCGAGAACCGCGCCACGATCGTCGAGGTGGTGGCGCGCACCGCCGAGCAGTGCTTCATGCCGGTGACGGTGGGCGGCGGGGTGCGCACGCTCGAGGACATCCGCCGGCTGCTGCTGGCGGGCGCCGACAAGGTGTCGATCAACACCGCCGCGGTCACCGATCCCGATTTCGTGGCGCGCGGCGCCGACAAGTTCGGCGACCAGTGCATTGTCGTGTCGGTCGATGCGCGCCGGCGCCGGGCGGGCGGCCCGGGCTGGGAGATCTTCACCCATGGCGGGCGCAACGCGACGGGGATCGACGCGGTGGAGTTCGCCGTCCGCTCGGCCGAGCGCGGTGCCGGCGAGCTGCTCGTCACCTCGATGGATCGCGACGGCACGCGCAGCGGCTTCGATCTCGAGCTCACCCGCGCCATCGCCGACGCCGTGCCGGTGCCGATCATCGCCTCGGGCGGGGTGGGGACGCTCGACGACCTCGTCGCCGGCGTCAAGGAGGGGCATGCGAGCGCCGTGCTCGCCGCCTCGATCTTCCATTTCGGCACCTTTACCATCGCCGAAGCCAAGGCCTATCTTGCCGCGCATGGCGTGGCCGTGAGGATGGAGACCACATGAGTTTCTCGCTCGACCAGCTCGATGGCCGCGTCGCCGCGCGGGCCGGCGCCTCGCCCGAGGAGAGCTATACGGCAAGGCTGCTCGCCGACGGGCTCGACCACTGCGCGCGCAAGTTCGGCGAGGAGGCGGTGGAGCTGATCGTCGCCGCCGTGGCGGGCGACAGGCCGGGGCTGACGGCCGAGGCCGCCGACGTGCTCTATCACCTGCTGGTGCTGCTCAACGCCGCCGACGTGCCGCTGGCCAGCGTCATGGCCGAGCTCGAAAAGCGCACCAGCCAGTCGGGCCTCGAGGAGAAGGCGGCGCGCGGCCGCCAATGACGACGCAAATCACGCTCAAGCTCGATCCCTATCACCGCTTCTCCAAGGCGGAATGGGCGAAATATCGCGACGGCGAGCCGATGACGCTGAGCGCGGCCGACATCGAGCGGCTGCGCGCGCTGACCGACCCCATCTCGTTCACCGAGGCGGAGGAAATCTACCTGCCGCTGAGCCGGCTCATCTCGTTCTATGTCGAGGCGGCGCAGGCCGTGCATCGCGTCACGACGCGCTTCCTCGGCACCGAGGATCGCGAGATCCCGTTCATCATCGGCGTCGCCGGCTCGGTGGCGTCGGGCAAGTCGACGACGTCGCGCATCCTGCAGGCGCTGCTGCAGCGCTGGCGCACCTCGCCGCAGGTGGCGCTGGTGACGACCGATGCGTTCCTGCTGCCCAACAGCGTTCTCGACGCACGCGGCCTCGCCGACAGGAAGGGCTTTCCCGAGAGCTACGACCGCGCGGCGCTGCTGGCGTTCCTGTCGGCCATCAAGTCGGGCGAGCCGTCGGTGCGCGTGCCGGTCTATTCGCACCTCGTCTACGACGTGGTGCCGGGCGAGTTCGCCGTCGTCGACAGGCCCGACATCCTCATCGTCGAGGGGCTCAACATCCTGCAGCCGGGCGAATTGGCGCGCTCGGGCCGGCCGCTGCTGTTCGCCTCCGACTTCATCGATTTCTCGATCTATATCGATGCCGACGAGACCGACCTGCGCGCGTGGTTCATGGCCCGCTTCCGGGCGCTGCGCCAGACCGCCTTCACCGATCCCAAGAGCTTCTTTCACCGCTTCGCCGAGATGCCGGCGGCAGAGGCCGAGACCTTCGGGCTGTGGGCCTGGGACCGGATCAACCTGCCCAATCTCAGGGACAACATCCTGCCGACGCGCAGCCGGGCGCAGCTCATCCTCAAGAAGGCGGGCAACCATATCGTCGAAGAGGTGATGCTGCGGCGCGTCTAGAGGGCGACGCCGTGCTCGCGCGCCAGCTGGCCGAGGTCGCGCAGCGGCCGCGCGCCGATATGGGAGATGACCTCCGAGGCGGCGAGGCAGCCGGCTTGCAGCGCGGTGCGCAGGTCGCGCCCGCGCGCCAGCGCCAGCAAGAATCCCGAGGCGAACAGGTCGCCCGCCCCGGTGGCGTCCACGACGCTCGCCACCGGATAGGCCGGCACGGTGACGATCTCGCCCTCATGGATGGCCATGGCGCCCTGGGCGCCCATGGTGACGGCGGCCAGTTCGCAATCCCCGGCCAGCTGCTGCACCGCCTCGTGCAGGCTGTCGGTCCGGTAGAGCGACTTGGCCTCCTCGATATTGGCGAAGACGTAGTCGATGGTCTTCGAGCGCATGAGGTCGAGGAACTCGTCGCGGTAGCGGTCGACGCAGAACGGATCGGACAGGGTGATGGCCGTCGGCCGCTCATGCTTGTGGGCGTATTGGGCGGCGACGACGAAGGCCTTCTTGGCCTCGGGCGGATCCCACAGATAGCCTTCCATATAGGTGATGGCGGCGGCGCCGATCTCGGCTTCCTTGATGTCGGCGACGGTGAGCTGCTGGCAGGCGCCCAGATAGGTGTTCATGGTGCGCTCGCCGCCGGGCGAGACGAGGATCATCGAGCGCGCCGTGGCCGGCCCCTCGCCGAGCCGCGCGATCGAATAATGCACGCCGATACCGGCCAGGTCGTCGGCGAAGACGCCGCCCAGCGGATCGTCGGCGACCTTGCCGATGAAGGCGGCGCGGCCGCCGAAGCCGGCGACGCCCGCCGCGGTGTTGGCCGAGCTGCCGCCCGAGATCTGGCGCTTGTCGGCCGGCATGCGGGCATAAAGCTCGTCCGAGCGCGCGGCATCGACGAGATGCATGATGCCCTCCTCCATGCCTTCGGCAGCGAGAAAGCCGGGCGCGACGGGGGCGATCACGTCGACGATCGCGTTGCCGATGGTGAGCACGTCGAACTGTGTGTCAGCCATCGGCCGCCTGTCCCCCGCTTTGGTGCGGGGCGGGCATAGCGGGGAAACCGCCTCAGCGCAACGGCGCGCCGTCCCAGCCGGCGGGGGCCGGCGTCTTGGGCGTGAAGCGGCACCAGTCGGCGATGAGGCAGCGATAGCATTCGGGCTTGCGCGCCTTGCACACATAGCGCCCGTGCAGGATCAGCCAGTGATGGGCGCGCAGCAGATAGGCGGGCGGCACCACCTGCAGCAGCCCGAGCTCGACCGCGAGCGGCGTCTTGCCGGGGGCGAGCCCGGTGCGGTTGGCGACGCGGAACAGATGCGTGTCGACGGCGATGGTGGGCTGGCCGAAGGCGATGTTGAGCACGACATTGGCGGTCTTGCGGCCGACGCCGGGCAAGGATTCCAGCGCCTCGCGGTCGGCCGGCACCGTGCCGCCGAAGCGCTCGACGAGCTGCCGGCTCAGCGCCAGCACGTTCTTCGCCTTGGTGCGGTAGAGCCCGATGGTCTTGACCAGGTCCTCGATCTGCCCGAGCTCGAGCGCCGCCATCTTTTCGGGCGTGTCGGCGAGGCGGAAGAGGGCCGGCGTCGCCTTGTTGACGCCCGCATCGGTCGCCTGCGCGGAGAGGACGACCGCCACCAGCAGGGTGAAGGGATTGGTGGCGACGAGCTCGCCCTTGGGCTCGGGATTGGCGGCGGCGAAGGCCGCAAAGATGGCCTCGACGGTGTCGGCGGGCAGCCGCCGGGGGGATTTTCTTGCCGGCGCTTTCGCCATTCTCTTGCCTCCGATTCGGGGTCTATAGTCGGGCCCATGTCGACAAAGATTCAAGCCAAGCCGCTTTTCGCCGCCACGCTGACGCCGCACCGCTCGCTCTCGGCGACGGGCAAGCGGGTGGTGGTCGCCATTGCCATCGCCCTGGCGCTCGGCCCCGGCTTCGTCTTTTCCGCCGCCGGCGCCTGGCCGGTCGTCGGCTTCATGGGGCTGGGCGTCTTGGCCATCTGGGTGGCGCTGACGGTGTCGATGCGCACCGGCAAGGCGCATGAGGTGCTGACGCTGTGGCGCGGCGCGCTGGAACTGCGCAAGGTCGACGCCAGAGGCGCCGAGGAGGTGCTGGCCTTCACCCCGGCCGGCGTGCGCTTCGTCATCGATCGCGACTACAATGAGCGGGTGACGGGGCTGTGGCTCACCCAGCAGGGCCGCCGCGTGCCGTTCGGCGCGTTCCTCAGTCAGGACGAAAAGCTCAGCCTTTCCAAGGCTTTCGGCACCGCGCTGCGCAAGGCCCGGAGCTAGCTCTCGACGCCATAGACCATCAGTTCGCGCCCGTGCACGCGCAGCCAGTCGCGGCCGCGCGCCATGCTGGGAAGGGTGCGCTCCACCACCGCCCAGAAGGCGGGGGAATGGTTCATCTCGACGAGATGGGCCACTTCATGGGCGGCCACGTAGTCGAGCACATGGGGCGGCGCCAGCACCAGCCGCCAGTTGAAGTTGAGCCGGCCGCTGGAGGAGCACGAGCCCCAGCGCGTCGACTGGCTGCGCATGGAGATGGACGAGACGGTGACGCCGAGATTGGCGGCGTGGACGCGGCAGCGCCGCGCCAGGTCGCGCTCGGCCTCGGCCTTGAGCCAGTCGGTCAGCCGGCGGGCCCGGTGCTCGGGGGTGCCGGGCACCAGCAGCGCCAGCTCGCCGTCATGGGCGCCGATTTCGACGACGCCGCGCACCCGCCCGGTGGGGACGATGCGGTGATTGACGCCGCGCAGCGGCACGATGGCGCCGCGCACGAAGGCGACGGGCTTGGCCGAGCGCTCCAGCCGGTCGGCGAGCCAGTCGACATGGCGCTCGAGGAAGGCCTTGGCTTCGGCCCAGCGGCCGAATTTCGGCACCGTCAGCAGCGGCTGGCCGCCATGCGGCAGGCTCAGCCTGTAGCTGCGGGCGCGGGTCGAGACCTTGACGACAACGGCAATGGATTCCCCGCCGATGCGAACTTCGGCGGCCGGGGGCCAGCGCTTCTGCAACAGGGGGATCATGGCGGGCTAGCTAGGCGCGATTGCCGGGACCGCGCAAGGGCCCGGCCGCGCAAAAAAGCGCCTGCCGAACGACAGACGCCAGTTGCATGCCAGGGCCGGGGGATGCGCCGGCAGAGTCGCCGGGATGCGGGACATGGGCTGCCCGCACCCCGCCGGGCTCAATCGCCAGCCGGGCGGTCGTCGCCGAAGCCGCGGCTGCCGTTGCGCTCGCGCATGAAGCGGTCGAACTCCTCGCGGTCACGCGCCATGCGGAGGTTCCGCATATAGTCGTGGAACGCCTGGATTTCCTCGTCGAGGCGCTTGCGCTCCTCGTCGAGCCGCTTCAGCTGTTCGGCGCGGTAGTCGTCGAAGGCGGCATTGCCGCTCGAGTTGCGCCAGCCATTGTGCCGATGGGACTTGAAGCCCTGGTCACGGCACCAGCTCCTGGACCGGCCGACAAAGGCCTCGGCCTTCTCGGTCGTGCCCCCGAACATCTCGCCCCACAGGATGTAGGCGAGCATGGCGAGGCCAAGCGGCCACCAGACGACGAACCCCAAAACCATCAGGGCGATGGTCAAGGGGCCCCATTGCGGTTTGATAATCGCGGTGTTCATTGTCTTTTCTCCCAGTCACGAACATTCTGGATGTAGCCCCCCCGTGCACAGGATCAAGAAAGTGACCTGCCGATTCTTGGCCTTGAAACACGGCCCGACACTTCCCATGCGGGCGGCGCCTCCATGAGCCTCGGCCCCTATCAGCGGGCGATCCTGCCCGGCAACTGGCGGCCGCTGCGGCTGGCGACGCTCGTCGGGCTGCGCTGGCTGGCCGTCATCGGGCAGACCGTGGGGGTGCTGTTCGTCAATTGGGGGCTCGGTTTTCCGCTGCCGCTGATCGAATGCCTGGCGCTGATCGGGCTGTCGGTGGTGGTCAATCTCACCCTCATGCTGCGCTACGGGGCCGGCGACAGGCCGTCGACGACGCTGGCGACGGTGCAGCTCGGCTACGATCTGCTCCAGCTCGGCGGGCTGCTGGCACTGACCGGGGGGCTGCAGAACCCGTTCTCGCTGCTGCTGCTGGCGCCCGTCTCGGTGTCGGCGACGACGCTGCCGCAGCGCGCGACGCTGATCGTCGCGGCGCTCGCCATTCTGGTCGCCTCGACCATCTCGGTGCTGCACCTGCCGCTGCCCTGGATGCCCGAGCGGCAGCTCGCCTTCGAGCGGGTCTATGTCATCGGCATCTGGGTGTCGCTGGTCTGCGGGGTCGTCTTCATCGCCGCCTACACCAACCGGGTGGCGCATGAGGCGCGCCAGCTCGCCGACGCGCTCACCGCCACCGAGCTGGCGCTGTCGCGGCACGAGCAGCTCAGCGCGCTGGACGGGCTCGCCGCCGCCGCGGCCCACGAGCTCGGCACGCCGCTGTCGACCATCGCGCTCGCCGCCAAGGAGATGAAGGCCGACATCCCGCCCGGCCCGCTGGCCGACGACGTCGAGCTCATCATCGCCCAATCGGCCCGCTGCCGGGCGATTCTGGCCAAGCTCAGGAGCCTCAGGAGCGGCGAGAGCGGCGATCCGTTCGCCGCGCTGCCGCTGGGCGAACTGCTCGAGGAGGTGGCCAAGCCGCTCGAGGGGCTGGGCAAATCCATCTTCATCGAGGTGCCTGAAGAGGAGGACGAGCCCGTGTTCCGGCGCAATGCCGGGCTGCTCTACGGGCTCGGCAACCTTATCGAAAATGCCATTCATTTCGCCCGGACGCGCGTCGAGGTGGAGGCGAGCTGGGACCGCAGCACGATCGGGGTGGTCATCACCGATGACGGGCCGGGCTTTCCCGACGAGGTGATCGCGCGGCTGGGCGAGCCCTATCTCACCACGCGGATGCGCAACACCGCCCCCGAGGGGGCCGCGGCAGGGGGGCTGGGGCTCGGCATTTTCATCGCCAAGACGCTGCTGGAGCGGGCCGGGGCGCGGCTCGCCTTCGAGAATGCCACCGGCGGCGGCGCCCGCGTGCGCATCACCTGGCCGCGAAAAGCCATTGAGAGCTAGCCTTTTGGCGTTCATATGCCTAAATGAGCAGCCGATGAGCAATGTCGAAGATCTTCTGACGGGCGACCGTACCCTGCTTCTTGTCGATGACGACAAGGTGTTCCTGAGCCGGCTCGAGCGGGCGATGGAGAAGCGCGGCTTCGAGGTGCGCAGCGCCGATACGGTAGCCGCCGGCATGAGCGCCGTCGAAGCGGCCCCGCCGGCCTTTGCCGTGGTCGACCTGCGGCTCGAGGACGGCAACGGCCTCGATATCGTGTCGGCGCTGCACAAGCGCCGCCCCGAGGCCCGCGCCGTGGTTCTCACCGGCTATGGCAATATCGCGACGGCCGTGACCGCCGTGAAGCTCGGCGCGGTCGACTATCTCAGCAAGCCCGCCGACGCCGACGACGTCATCAACGCCCTGCTGGCCACCGGCGAGCAGCCGCCCGCGCCGCCCGAGAACCCGATGTCGGCGGACCGCGTGCGCTGGGAGCACATCCAGCGCGTCTACGAATTGTGCGACCGCAACGTGTCGGAGACGGCGCGCCGGCTCAACATGCACCGGCGCACCCTGCAGCGCATCCTCGCCAAGCGCGCGCCGAAGTAATCCCCCCTGCCCTGCCGCGGCCTCAGCCGGAGCCTGCCATGACCGTTACCATCCATTTCCACGGCGCGGCCGGCACCGTGACCGGCTCGTGCTACCGCGTCGTGCACCCGGCCGGGCAGTTCCTCGTCGATTGCGGCCTGTTCCAGGGCAACAGGTCGGTGCGCGACCTCAACCTCAAGCCGTTGCCCTTCGCGCCCGCCGGCATCGACTTCCTGCTGCTGACGCACGCCCATATCGACCATGCCGGGCTGCTGCCCAAGCTCACCCGCTTCGGCTATCGCAAGCCGATCTTCTGCACGGCGCCGACGGCGGGGCTGCTCGAATACCTGCTGCCCGACGCCGCCGGCATCCAGGAGAGCGAGGCGGAGCGCGAGAGCCGCAAGCGCGGACGCCGCGACGAGGCCGGCGTCGAGCCGCTCTATACGATGGAAGACGCCAGCGCGGCGCTGGCGCTGCGCCGGACGCTCGCCTATGGCGAATGGGTCGAGCCGGGTCCCGGGGTGCGGGTGCGCTACTGGAATGCCGGCCATATCCTCGGCTCGGCCTCGATCGAGGCCGAGATCCAGGACGGCAATGGCAAGCCCGTGCGGCTGCTGTTCTCAGGCGATTTGGGGCCGGATGAAAAGGTGTTCTACCTGGCCCCCGACGCGCCGGCCGGCTTCGACTACATCCTGTGCGAATCGACCTATGGCGGGCGCGAGCGCAAGGACTATACGCTGGCCGAGCGGCGCGAGACGCTCAGCGCCGAGATCAACGAGGCGCTGGGGCGCGGCGGCAATCTCGTCATCCCCACCTTCGCCGTCGAGCGCAGCCAGGAGCTGCTGCACGATATCGGCCTGCTCATCAAGGAAGGCACGATCTCACCGGCGGCGGTGTTCCTCGACAGCCCGCTCGCGAGCAAGGTGACGGGGGTCTACAAGAAATACGCCGACATGTTCGAGGATACCGAGCTCAGCGCCGACGAGCTGTTCTCCGATCCGCGCTTTCGCATCATCGAGGCGGTCGAGGACAGCAAGGCGATCAACCAGATCAAGGGCGGCGCCATCATCATGTCGGCGTCGGGCATGTGCGATGCCGGCCGCATCAAGCACCATCTGCGCAACAACCTGCCGCGGGCCAACGCCACCGTGCTGTTCGTCGGCTACCAGGCGCCGGGTACGCTGGGCCAGATCATCCTGTCGGGCGCCAAGGACGTGCGCATCCATGGCAGCGAGGTGCCGGTGCGGGCGCGCATCCGCGCCATGGGCACCTATTCGGCCCATGCCGACCATTCCGAGCTGATGGACTGGATCAAGGCGCGGCTGCCGGCGCATGGCGCCATCTTCCTCACCCATGGCGAGGACGAGGAACGCACGGCGCTGCGCAAGGCGCTGCTCGATGGCGGCATCGCCGGCGACCAGGTGATCCTGCCGCTGCTCGACGATGCGGTGGAGCTGCTGGCGGGCGGCATCGAGACGCTGGTGCCGCCGGCCAGCCGGCGCATCGACCTCGAGCAGATCAATGCCGACTGGTACAATGCCTATGCGGGCTTCATCCTCGATCTGTCCAACCGGCTGCAGGCGGCGGAGTCGGACCGCGCGCGGCTGGCGCTGATGGCCGAGCTCAAGCAGACGCTGGGCGTGCCGCCGGCCCCCGTGGTGCCGAGCCCGGTGACGCCCGTGGCCGCCAGTGGAACGCTGATCCACGCCGAGCCGTCGGGCGAGTGATCAGGCCGGGCGCGGGGCCAGCACGCGCGCCAGCCAGAGCGACAGGACGAGCGTCGGTACCAGCACGCTGAAGATGCTGGCGATGCCCCAGTGCTGCGCCACCCAGCCCAGCGCCGCGGGCGAGCCGAGCAGGATCGCCTGGGTGGCGAAGGTGAGCGAGGCGACGTTGAGCGAGGCGGGGCGGTCGCCGATCTGCGCGGCGGCCGAGGTCGTCATCGGATAGGCGGTGCAGACGCCGACGCCGATGAGCACGAAGCCCAGCAGCGCCACCCACAGAGCGGGCGCGAACACCACCGCGAGCGTGCCGGCCAGGGCGACGGCGGTGAGCACGCGCGCCACCGCCACGACGCCGAAGCGCATGACGAGCCGGTCGGCATTGAGCCGGCCGACGGCATGGGCGACGAGGAATACCGGCAGGCTCAGCGTGTCGACCCAGCTCGGCGCATCGAAGCTGTCGCGCATGTAGATCACCGACCAGTTGCGCAAAGCGCCTTCGAGCAGGGCCGGGCCGAGCGTGAACAGCACCAGCAGCAGGATGGCCAGGGTGGGCAGCGCGACGCGGCGCGCGACGGGCGCCGTATGCGGCCGCGCCGGTGCCGGCGCCAGCCCGAGGCACAGCCAGAGCGTTGCCGGCGCCAGCGGCAGGGCGAGAAGCAGCAGGTGCATGAAGGGCGACAGCCCGCCCGCCTCGGCGAGGGTACCCAGCAGCGTCGCCAGCAGATAGCCGACGCTCCAGGCGCCGTGGCACGAATTCATCAGGCGCCGGCCATCGGCCGCCTCGACGCGGTCGGCCTCGATGTTCATGGCCGTGTTGGGCAGCGCGAAGACGACGCCATAGGCCATGAAATAGGTGAAGAACAGCGCCGGATCGGGGATGGCACCGAGCAGCGCCGTGGCGATGGACAGCAGCGGCAGGCAGACGATGAGGATCGGGCGCGTGCCCAGCACCTCGATCAGGCGGCTGGCGAGCAGGAAGGTGAGGATGGCCCCGATCGGAAAGCCGAGCAGCACCAGCCCGAGCGTTTCCGCGTTGACGCCGAGCGTCGCCTGGATCTGCGGCAGGCGCGGATAGAAGCCGCCGGTGGCGAGGGCGTGGATGAAGAACACGGCGCGGATGCCGGCGGCGCGGCCGAGCGTCACGCGCGGTCTCCGCCGGTCAACGGGTCCATGAGCTGGTGCACGCGGTCGGCGCCGAGGCGCACGAGCTTGAGCAGCATGGCCTTGCGCCGGGCCGGCGCCAGCGCCGCCACCGGGGCCGACCGCAGGATCTCGGCGCCATGGCCGTCGGCGACGATCAGCCCCTCGGTGGCGGGGAAGATGGCGGCGTCGAGTTCGGGCGGCTTGGCGAAATAGAAGCTGTCGCAGAAGTCCTTGTAGTGCGGCCATTTGGCGTCGACGCGGAAATCGACGAGGCTCGACTTGATCTCGACGATCCAGATCTCGCCCTTGGGGCCGACGCCGAGCACGTCGGCGCGCCGGCCATTGGCCAGCGGCACCTCGGCGAAGCAGCAGAAATCGTAGGTGGCGCGCAGCAGCCGCATGACGCCGCGCTGCACCTTCAGCGCCGTCGGCGACTGCCTGAGGTCGACGAGAGGCGGCAGCTCAGGCATCGGCCGCCGCCACGGCGTCGGGCCGGCGCGGCTCGAGGGCGCCGGCGAGCAGCAGCCCGCCGACGATGACGGGCAGCACCAGCAGATAGGAGAGCCTGATGCCGAAATGCTCGGCGACGAAGCCGAGCAGCGGCGGGCCGAGGAAGAAGACGACGAAGGAGACCTGCGCCAGCGCCGCGACATTGACGGCGCTCGGCCTGTCGGTGCGCTGCGCCGCGGCGGAGACGGCGAGCGGGTAGACCGACGAGCTGCCGAGCCCGATGAGCCCGAAGCCGGCAATGGCGACATAGGGATGCGGCGCCAGCCCGATGGCGAGGCTGCCGATGGCGGCGATGGCGAGCAGCGTCGTCGCCACGGCGCGCGGCCCGAAGCGATCGACGACGGGATCGGCGAAGAGCCGGCCGAGCGCCATCAGCGCGGTGAACAGGGTGAGGCTGAGCCCGCCGATGAAGGGCGCCACGTCGAAGGTGTCGCGCATGTAGATCACCGACCAGTCGATGCCCGTGCCCTCGATGAGGAAGGCGGCGACGGCGATGATGCAGAGCGGCAGCAGCCCGAGATTGGGCAGCGCGATGCGCGGCGCGACGGCCTCGGCGCCGGCGGCCCCGGGGCGATGCGGCGCATTGGTCATGCCGCGCAGCAGCAGGCCGGCCGCGGCGGCGACGACGAGGAAGACGACGCCCGTATGCACCGTCGTCGGGATCGCGGCCTGCCGGGCGCCCGCCGCGACCAGCGCCGTGACGAAGAAGCCGAGGCTCCACATGCCGTGGGCGCGGTTCATCACGCGCCGGCCGAGCTGGGCCTCGATCCTGTCGGCCTCGAGGTTGAGGTTGATCTCGAGCATGCCGGCGAGAAGGCCGGCGGCGAACAGCGCGGCGAAGACGAGCCAGGCGCTGGGCAGCCAGGGGATCAGGGCATAAAAGAACGCCGTTCCGATAACGGTGACGACGGCGGTGAGCCGGGCGCCCAGCCGTTCGATCAGCGGGCTCGACAGGCTGAGCGAGATCAGCGAGCCGAGGGCCATGCCGATCAGCATCAGCCCGAGCTGCGATTCGGTCAGCTCGAGGTGCTGCTGGATATCGGGCAGGCGCCCGAGCAGCGCCCCGAGCGCGAAAGCGAAGAGGAAGAAGCAGGCAAAGACCCGATGCTGCGGTCCGATCATCGGCCTGCCGCCTTCTGCATGATGGGCTTGCGGCCGAGGGCGCCGGTGAAGGCGAAGCTCAGAACGACCAGCGGCAGGCCGATGCCGAAGGACCAGGTGATGCCCCAGTGCTGGGCGATGAAGCCGAGGATCGGCGGGGCGAGCAGGAAGGTGACGAAGGATGTCTGGGCCAGCGCGGCGACGTTCACCGCCGCGGGCCTGTCGGTGCGCTGGGCGGCGGCGGACATGGCGAGCGGGAAGATCGCCGACGAGCCGATGCCGAGCAGCGCGAAGCCGGCGAGCGAGACATATTCATGCACCGGAAAGAAGACCAGCAGGATGCCGACGGTCATGATGGCCAGCAGGACGCGCGCCACCAGCACGGGCGAATAGCGTTCGACGAAGCCGTCGGCGAAATAGCGCGTGACGCCCTGCGCCAGCGCCCCGAGGGTCACGGCGAGGGCGGCGACGAAGGGCGCCGAGGCGTAGATGTTGGCCATGTAGATGACCGACCAGTCCATGTAGCCGCCTTCCATCGCCATGGCGGCGAGGGTGACGGCGACGAGCGCCATGATGCCGATCGTCGGCGCGGCAAAGCGCGGCTCGTCGGTGTGGCCGCCGGTGCGCGCCGGGGCCGGATAGAAGCGGCCGAGGACCAAAACGACGAGCACCGCGACCAGCGGGATCACGGCGATCAGGTGCAGTTGCGGCGCGAGGCCGTGCTGGGCCAGCGTGCCGCCGACGAGGCCGGCGCCGAAAAAGCCGAAGCTCCAGAACGCATGGGCGCGGTTCATTATGCGCCGGCCGACGAGCTGCTCGGTCCTGTCGGCCTCGAGGTTGAGGATGATCTCGATGCAGCCGATGACGAGCCCGACCGGGATCAGCAGCGTGAAGAACCACAGCGGGCTGGGCGCAAAGCTCGCCAGCGCGTAGCACACCGACAGGATCGGGATCAGCGTGAGGATGGCGCGGCGATAGCCGATCCGCTCGAGCAGCGGCGGCGCGAAGGTGAGCGCGAACAGCGTGCCGACGGGCGCGCCGATGAGCCCGAAGCCGAAGGCCCCCTCCGCGACCCCCATCGCATCGCGCAGTTCGGCGAAGCGGGGGAAGATGTTGCCCATGGTGAACGAATAGATGGCGAACGCGCCGAACACCTTGTGCTGAGGCGCGAGGTCGAGGCCGAATCTCATGACGGGAAGTACTTTCGAAGAGAGATGGCTAAGCCTAAAGGATTAACCGGCGCGGCGGAAGCGTCCGCTATGGCGCAGCAACGCCGCAGCGGCGCTCACGGGATGCGCCGCTCGCCGGCGAACAGCGCCGCATGGGCCTTCAGCAGGGCGGCGAGGCGCTCGAGCACGCGGCGCACCTCGCGGCCGTGCCTCTCCTCCTCATGGGCGACGAGCCACTGGTCGGTCTCGAGCTCGGCGATGGGGGCGGCGACGCGCACGAGGCGCGGGTCGGCATCGCCGGCAAAGCAGGGCAGGACTGTGAGCCCCGCCCCCGCCGCGACCAGCTCGCGCACCGAATGGGCGTCGTTGCCGCGCACGCCGATCCTGTCGCCGTGGCGCGCCATCAGCCAGCGCGACGAGCGCAGGCCGGCGCCGTCGCCGACAATGCCGACGAACAGCCCCGCCTCGACCCCGCTCACCAGCTCGCGCCCGGCATAGAGCGCATAGGCGACGCGCCCCACCTGCCGGCCGGCGAGCCCGGCCTCGGTGGGCCGGGCGCTGCGCACGCCGATATCGGCGTTGCGCCGGCCGATGTCGATCTTTTCATAGGCGGTGACGAATTCGAGGCGGAACGGATCGCCGGCGTCCCACAGCGCGCCGATGTGGCGGGCGAGAAAATCCGTGGTCCAGGCGCCGGCCGAGACGCGCACGACGCGATCGCCGATCTCGCCGTCGCGCCAGCGCGTCAGGGCGCGCATGGCGGCCTCGACCTCCTCGGCGCGGCGCAGCAGCTCCTCGCCGGCGCGGGTCAGTGCGTAGCCCGCATGCGAGCGGTGAAAGAGCGGCTCGCCGATCTGGCGTTCGAGGGCCGCGACGCGGCGGCCCAGCGTCGCGGCGCTGCGTTTCGTCGTCGCCGTGGCGGCGCTCAGCCCGCCCAGCCGGGCGACGTCGAGGAACAGGCGCAGATCGTCCCAGGCGATACTCATTTCATTCCTGAAAAGCCCATGTCGCACCTGTCCGTAGCGCAATGCCCTAGGAATGCGCAAGTCTTGGCGTGCCGCCGGTGCTTTCGTCTCCCAACGGGCCCGGTGGCCCCTCAAATCTGAACGAAGAAGGAGGCGGCCATGTTCGACCGTTTGCGCGCGCAGTTCGCCGATTGGCGCCAGTATCGGCGCGCCATGCACCGGCTCAGCCTGCTCGACCCGCACGAGCTCAGGGATGTCGGGCTCGAGGGTACGACCACGCGCGACATAAGGGCGTTCGTGCGGGCCCGCATGCGGGCCGATGCCGGGCGCTAGACGAACAGATCCACCAGTTCGAAGCGGCGGACGTCGACAAGGCCGAGATCGGTGACGCGCAGCTCCGGGATGACCGGCAGGGCGAGGAACATGTGCTGCATCACGGCATTGTTGAGCCGGCAGCCGCAGGCGGCCATCGCCGCGACCAGCCGTTCGGATTTTTGCGCCACGATCTCGGCCCTCTCGTCGGACATCAGCCCGGCAATGGGCAATTCGACCAGCGCCAGCTCGCGGCCGCCGCTGACGACGACGAGACCGCCGCCGACCTGCTGCAGCCGGTTGGCGGCCTGGGCCATGTCGGCATGGTCGGTGCCGACGACGATCATCTGGTGGCTGTCATGGGCGACGGTGGAGGCGACGGCGCAATCGGCGGTGTAGCCGAAGCCGGTGACGAAGGCGTTGACCAGCGCGCCGCTGCCGCGGTGGCGCTCGATGACGGCGACCTGGCAGACGTCCTGGGCGCGGTCCATGGCGACGTACCCCTCCCGCACGGCGAGGGCGCGTTCGAGGGCGCGCGAGGGCGCCTGGTTCTCGACGACGCCGATCACCCGCGCGGTGACGCCGGTGCGGCCGGCGGGCGCGGCGATCCCGAAATCGGCGGGCACCAGCTCGCGGCCGACCCTCACGGTGCCGCGGGCGAGGTCGGGATAGGGATAAGGCGCGATGTCGCGCACGAGGCGGCCCTTTTCGGCCAGAACGACGCCGCGGGCGATCACCGTCTCGATGGGCAGGCGCGCGAGGTCGGAGCTGAGGATCAGGTCGGCGCGGCGGCCGGGGGTGATCGAGCCCAGCTCGCGCTCGAGGCCGAAATGGGTGGCGGTGTTGAGCGTCGCCATCTGGATGGCGGTGATGGGCTTCAGCCCCTCGGCGATGGCGTGGCGCACCGTGTGGTCCATGTGCCCGTCATTGACGAGCGTGGCGGCGAACCTGTCGTCGGTGCACAGGATGACGTGGCGCGGATCGAGCCCGTGCTCGAGGATGGCCTTGACCTGCGGGGCCACGTCGTACCAGGCCGAGCCGAAGCGCAGCATGGCGCGCATGCCCAGCCGCACGCGGGCGATGGGATCGACGGGGCGGGTGCCCTCGTGGTCGTCGGCGGGGCCGGCCGCGACATAGCCATAGAACGGCCGGCCGAGATCGGGCGAGGCATAGTGCCCGCCGACGGTCTTGCCGGCGCGCTGGGTGGCGGCGATCTCGGCCAGCATCGTCGGATCGCCCGCCGCGACGCCGGGAAAATTCATCATCTCGCCCAGCCCGACGATGTTGGGCCAGCCCATGGCCTCGGCCACGTCGGCGGCACCGAGCTGCGCGGCCGCGGTCTCGAGGCCGGGGGCGGCGGGCACGCAGCTCGGCATCTGGACGAAGACGTTGGTGGGCATCGCCGCCGCCTCGTCATGCATCAGCCGCACGCCGGCGAGGCCGAGCACATTGGCGATCTCGTGCGGGTCGATGAACATCGAGGTGGTGCCGTGCGGGATGACGGCGCGGCAGAACTCGGTGACCGTCACCATGCCGCTTTCGACATGCATGTGGCCGTCGCAGAGGCCGGGCACGAGATAGCGGCCGGCCGCGTCGATCACCAGCGTGTCCGCGCCGCGCGCATAGCCGAGGTCGGGGCCGACGGCGGCAAAGCGGCCCGCCGCAATGGCGACGTCGGTGCCGGCGAGGATCTCGCCCGAATGCACGTTCACCCAGCGCCCGTTGGTGACGAGCATGTCGGCCGGGGCGCGCCCCATGGCGACCTCGACGAGGCGCGGCGCGGTCTCGGACCAGGGGGCGATGGGCATGGCGGCGTCCTTCCGGCGTGGTGCGGCAATGAGACGGGCGCCGCCTCCCGCCGTCAAGGCCGGACGGACGGCGCCGCTACATCAGGTCGGGATGCCGGAAGGCGAGCGTGGCGTTGGTGCCGCCGAAGCCGAAGGAGTTGGACAGCGCGATGCCGATAGCGACGTCGTCGCGGCGGGCGCGCAGGATGGGCATGTCGGCGAAGGCCGGATCCAGCGTTTCGATATTGGCGCTCTCGCACAGGAACCGGTGCTGCATCATCAGGATGCAGTAGATCGATTCCTGCACGCCCGTGGCCCCCAGCGAGTGGCCGGTGAGCGACTTGGTCGCCGAGATCGGCGGGCAGGCTTCGCCGGTGCCGAACACCTCGCGCAGCGCCTCGATCTCCTTGGCGTCGCCGATGGGGGTCGAGGTGGCGTGCGGGTTGATGTAGTCGACCTTCTCGCGCACCGTCTCGAGCGCCATCCGCATGCAGCGCACCGCGCCCTCGCCCGAGGGGGCGACCATGTCGTAGCCGTCGGAGGTCGCGCCATAGCCGACGAGCTCGGCCAGGATGGTGGCGCCGCGGGCCCTGGCGTGCTCGAGTTCCTCGAGCACCAGCACCCCGGCGCCGCCGGCGATGACGAAGCCGTCGCGGGCCGCGTCGTAGGCGCGCGAGGCCTTTTCGGGCGTGGCGTTGAAATCGGTGGACATGGCGCCCATGGCGTCGAACAGCATGGACAGCGTCCAGTCGAGATCCTCGTGGCCGCCGGCGAAGACGATGTCCTGCTTGCTCATCTGGATCTGCTCATAGGCATTGCCGATGCAATGCTTGGAGGTGGCGCAGGCCGAAGTGATCGAATAGTTGATGCCCTTGATGCCGAAGGGCGTGGCGAGGGTGGCCGACGCGGTCGAGCTCATCGCCTTGGGCACGGCGAGCGGGCCGATGCGCCGCGGCCCCTTGTCGCGGGTGATGTCGGCGGCCTCGACGACGGTGCGGGTCGACGGCCCGCCCGAACCCATGACGATGCCGGTGCGCGGGTTCTGGATGTCCTTGGGCTCGAGGCCCGCCTGGGCGATGGCCTGCTGCATGGCGATGTAGTTCCAGGCCGCCCCCTTGCCCATGAAGCGGGTGGTGCGCCGGTCGAGCACCTCGAACGGGTCGAGCTTGGGCGCGCCATGCACGTGGCAGCGGAAATTGAGGGCGGCGTAATCGCTGGCGAAGACGATGCCGGGCGTCGCCTGACGCAGGCTCTCGAGCACCTCGGACGTATTGTTGCCGATCGAGGAGACGATCCCCATGCCGGTGACGACGACTCGTCTCATGCCTTGCCGGCCCTCCATCGCGTGTTATGCGTCGCGTCGCGTGTCATGGCATCTCGCTCGCCGGGAACAGGCCGACGCGCAGATCCTTTGCCTCGTAGATAGTCTTGCCGTCGGCCTTCACAAAGCCCTCGGCGATGCCGAGCGCGACGCGCGAGCGCACGACGCGCTTGATGTCGATGCCGTATTCGACGAGCTTGACGTCGTTGGTGACCTGGCCGGTGAACTTGATCTCGCCGCCGCCCAGCGCGCGGCCGCGCCCGGGCGAGCCGCCCCAGCCCAGAAAGAAGCCGGTCATCTGCCAGAGCGCGTCGAGCCCGAGGCAGCCGGGCATCACCGGGTCGCCCTCGAAATGGCACTTGAAGAACCACAGCTCCGGATTGACGTCGAGCTCGGCCCGCACGACACCCCTGTTGTGCGAGCCGCCGGTCTCGTCGATCTGCGTGATCCTGTCGAACATCAGCATGGGCGGCAGCGGCAATTGCGCGTTGCCGGGACCGAACAGCTCGCCGCGTCCGCAGGCGAGCAGTTCGTCATAGGCGTAGGCGTGTTGGCGTTCCGCCATGTCGGGCTTTCCTGTTGGACGTCGAGGCGTCTTAGTCAGCCCCCCAGGGCCGGTCAAGGACCGCGGGCGGTGCGGCAACCCCCTGCTTGTGCGCAAGTGCCGCCAAAGCTATAAGTTCCCCGGAATTTCAGCGTTTTCCAGGGATCGATGCACGACCGCCATCCGTTCAGCCGCCCCGTGCCCTCGCGCCGCCCGTGCCTCACGGCGGTGCTGCGCATGGCCGGGCTCAGGCCGACGCGCCAGCGCGTGGCGCTCGCCGAGATCCTGTTCGGCGGCGCCCACCGGCATGTGAGCGCCGAGGAGCTGCTGTCGGAAGCGAGCGCGGCCAAGGTCAATGTGTCGCTGGCGACCATCTACAACACGCTGCACCAGTTCCGCGCCGCGGGGCTGTTGCGCGAGGTCGCCGTCGACGCCTCGCGCAGCTATTTCGACACCGACACGTCGGATCACCACCATTTCTATCTCGAGGACGAGCAGCGGGTCGTCGACATCCCCGCCTCGTCGATCGTCATCCAGAATCTGCCCGATCCACCCAAGGGCATGACGGTGACGCATGTCGACGTCGTGGTGCGGGTGCGCCGCACCGACACGGCCTGAGCCGCCTCAGTCGAAGCTTTCGCCGCGATAGACGCCCCAGATGTCGCCTTCGGGCAGATAGCCCGAATAGGTCCGGCCGGGGCCGTCGGCAGAGTGATCGGTGGCGGTGACGGCGCACCAGCCGGCCGTGCAGCTGCGGATGCGCACGGGAAAGCCGGGGCCGACCCAGGCGGCGATGCCGGCCTCGGCGGCGGCGGCCGTGCGCAGCGCGATCCTGTCGGTATTGGCCTCGGGCAGCACATAGCCGGCGCGGTTGCCCGAGAGCATGTTCTGGTGCACCCAGCCCTCGGCGCCGTCGACGTCGCGGATCTTCCGCCACACGTCGAACTCCTGGATGATCTCGACCGGCGTGCCGGCCACCTTGTAGATCCAGCTCACGTCGTATTTGAAGCCCGGCCCGACGCGCACGTTGATGGGCGTCGAGCGGGTGGTGACGAAGCGCGGCAGCGGCAGGCCGCTCGGCGTTTCGGCGGCGATGACGGCCAGCGGGGCGAAGGCGACGAGCAGGGCACAGAGCAGGCGCAGGGCGCGGAGAATCATGAACGGAACCGGCTCGCAACATCGGGGCGGGACAGCGGCGCGCAAAACCGGTAGCCAGTCTCGCGCGCGATGCTTTATCGTTACCGAACAGACCTTAATGGTCCCTTGAAAGGTCTTTGCCCCCCGTGTCCGCCAGCAAGCCCAGGATCCTTGTGACGCGGCGCCTGCCGGAGGCGGTGGAGCAGCGCATGGCGACGCTGTTCGAGGCCCGCTTCAACCCCGCCGACGCGCCCTATGCGCCCGAGGCGCTGATCGCGGCGCTGGAGGGGTGCGACGTGCTCGTCTCGTCGATCACCGACAGGCTCGACGCCGAGCAGATCGCGCGGCTGCCCGGCACGGTGAAGCTCATCGCGCAGTTCGGCAACGGCTTCGACAATATCGACATCGCGGCGGCCTATGGCGCCGGGCTGACGGTGACGAACACGCCCAGCGTGCTCACCGAGGACACCGCCGACATGGCGATGATGCTGATGCTGGCGCTGCCGCGGCGGCTGGTCGAGGGCGCCGAGGTGCTGCCGCGCGAAGGCAGCTGGCCGGGCTGGTCGCCGACCTGGATGCTGGGCCGGCGGCTGCGCGGCAAGGCGCTCGGCATCGTCGGCATGGGGCGGATCGGCAGCGCCGTGGCGGCGCGGGCGCGCAGCTTCGGGCTCGCCATCCACTATTATGCGCGCGAGCGGCGCCCGCCGCAGCTCGAGGAGCGGCTCGAGGCGGTGTTCCACCCGTCGCTGGACGAGATGGCGGGGGCGGTCGACATCCTGTCGCTGCACACGCCGCTGACCGCCGACACCGCCCATATCCTCAGCCGCGCGCGGCTGGCGCGGATGAAGCCCGAGGCCTTCGTCGTCAACGTGTCGCGGCCCGAACTGATCGACGAGGACGCGCTGGTCGAGGCGATCGCGAGCGGGGCGCTGTCGGGGGCGGCGCTCGACGTGTTCGAGAGCCGCGCCGGCATCAGCGAGCGGCTGCTGGCGCTGGCACGGACGCATCGCGTGGTGCTCACCCCGCACATGGCCTCTGCGACGCTCGAGGCGCGCATCGAGATGGGCGAGACGGTGATCGTCAATATCCGCGCCTTCAGCGACGGCCACCAGCCGCCGCATCGCGTGCTGCCCGAAGCGCGGGCGCGGAGCTGACCCGTCAGCCGAGCCCCTCGAGGCGCGTTTCGAGAAAGCGCCGCTCGGCCGCCTGGCCGGTGAGGGCCAGGGCGCGGCTATAGGCGGCCCGCGCCTCGCCGGTGCGCCCCAGCCGGCGCAGCAGGTCGGCGCGGGCGGCATGGGCATAGCGGTAATCGGCGAGGACGCCCGAGGCGAGCGGGTCGATCAGCGCCAGCCCGGCGGCCGGACCGTCGCGCATGGCGATGGCGACGGCCCGGTTGAGCGCCGTCACGGGCCCGGGCCGGGCGCGGGCGAGCAGATCGTAGAGCGCCGCGATGCGGGGCCAGTCGGTGGCGGCGGCGGTGGGCGCGGCGGCGTGGGTCGCCGCGATCAGCGCCTCGATCGTATAGGCGCCGACGGGCGGGCGGGCGAAGGCGGCCTCGGCGAGGCGCGTGCCCTCGGCGATGAGGGCGGCGTCCCACAGGCCGCGGGCCTGGGCCTCGAGCAGCACGGGGGTGCCGTCGGGGCCGAGGCGGGCGGCGGCGCGGGCCGTGTGCAGCAGCATGAGCGCGACGAGCCCGTCGATGTCGGGGCTCGGATGCAGGGCCGCCAGCAGGCGGCCGAGACGCAGGGCCTCGGCACAGAGCTCGGCGCGGATCAGCGCGTCGCCGGCCGAGGCGACGTAGCCTTCGTTGAAGATCAGGTAGAGCGTCTGCAGCACCGCATCGAGCCGCTCCGACCAGGCGGCCGCCGGCGGCACCTCGTAGGGCAGGCCGGCCTCGCGGATGCGGGCCTTGGCGCGCACGATGCGCTGGGCGATGGTCGCCGGCCGGCTCAGATAGGCGGCGGCGATCGCCTCCGTCGTCAGCCCGCAGACCTCGCGCAGGGTCAGCGCCACCTGCGCGTCGGGCGGCAGCACCGGATGGCAGCAGATGAAGACGAGCCGCAGCGTGTCGTCGGCGATGAGCTGGGGGTCGGCGGGCATGGTGTCCTCCTCGGCGGCTTCGAGCCGGCGCCGCAATTCGGGCGCCAGCGCCCGCAGGCGGCCGGAGCGGCGCAGCCTGTCGATGGCCTTGAAGCGGCCGGCCGACACCAGCCAGCTGCGCGGATTGGCGGGCACGCCGTCGCGCGGCCAGCTCTGCGCGGCGGCGAGAAAGGCCTCGGCCAGCGCCTCTTCGGCGAGCTCGAACCCGCCCAGCAGGCGGATGAGGCTGGCCAGCACGCGGCCGCGCTCGGCGCGGTAGATGCGCTCGAGCGCGCTCATGGCGGCGGGGGGATGAGATAGACCGGCCGCACCTCGATGGTGCCGAGCGCGGCGAGCGGGATGCCGGCGGCGAGGCGCACGGCCTCGTTCATGTCGCGCGCCTCGAGATGGATGAAGCCGCCCATCTGCTCCTTGGTTTCGATATAGGGGCCGTCGGTCGTCGCCAGGCGGCCGTCGCGGACGCGCACCAGCACCGCGCTGGTGCCGCCCTCGAGGGCGTCGGCGGCGATGAAATGGCCCTTTTCGCGCAGCTCCTCGTCATAGGCGAGGGACAGGCGGTCGAGCTGCTGGCGTTCGGCGGGCGACAGGCTTTCGAGCCGTGCCAACTTGAAATGAACGAGGCAGAGATAGCGCATAGTTCGTCTCCGGGGCTGATGCGGCTTGTCGAACCGGCCCCATCCTATTCGACAGCGCCGGGCGCGGGCGACGGAAAAGTCTGCGGCGCGGGCCGGGCGGGTTGACGGCGCCAGCGCGCGGCGCCAGCCTCGGGCGCATGGTCGATTTCCTCGTCAGCGGGCCGGCCGGGGCCGCACCGACTTTGCTGTT